>Ga0302325_10002549_pt1 | contig 44084 bp, 40 predicted proteins | sample Palsa_T0_2_FD_201948 | JGI IMG/M metagenome (GOLD analysis project Ga0302325, IMG submission 201948) | Peat permafrost microbial communities from Stordalen Mire near Abisko, Sweden - Palsa_T0_2 | ecosystem: Environmental > Terrestrial > Soil > Palsa > Peat permafrost | place: Sweden: Abisko... | reverse complement strand
AGCGCCGCGAAGTCGGGCGGGTAGGACTTCAGAATAAACGGTACGATGCTGTTCTTGGCGGCGTACTCGATCGTCTTCGGGCTCATCGAAAACGACTGGAATATCGGCGGATAGGGCTGCTGGAACGGCGCCGGCACCACCGAGATATTGCGCACCACGTTATTCTCGTCCAGTTCTCCCGGCGCGCCATACTCCTTGGTCATCTCCCACGCCGGCCATCGGGTGATGCCGGTCTCATAAGGCGCGGGCACTTCGTAATGCTTACCCTTGTGATGCCACGAGTCCTGGGTCCACGCCTTCTTGACGACCTCGATCAGTTCCTCGAAGACGTCGCGGTTGGCGAGGTCGTCAGGCGAGCCGTCCATCGGCGCACCTTTGACCCCGTAATGCTGGCCGAGCACGTTGACCCAGCGGTCCTGATAGCCGCGCGCCAGGCCTACACAGAAGCGGCCGCCAGTGAGGTGATCCAGCACAGCCGTCTCTTCGGCAAGACGGATCGGGTCCCATGCCGGGATGACGAGCGAGAGCGGAGCGAACTTCAGCCGCTTCGTCCTCGCCGCCAGATCGGCATACAGCACCAGTGGCGCTACTGAGACTTCGAATCCCTCGGAGTGGAAGTGGTGCTCGGTCGTGCACATGAGCTCGATGCCGACATCATCCGCGAGCACCGCAATGTCGCGCACCTCCTTGAGCATCTGCTGATAGCGATCGCGATTGCGGCCAATCGGTCGCAACTCGCGCCGCTCCGCAAGCGTCCCCGGGATAGTGGGCAGGATGAACAGCGCGAACTTCATAAGACTATGCACTCCCTGGTCTTGTGTATGAGGCGAAAACTCAGATCGAAAGATTATAAACGCGCCGCACGTTGTCGCCGAGCACATTTCGCCGGCGCTCCGGATCGCTCATCTTGTTGCCGAACTCCTCCAGCTCCTCGATATAGTTTCCGGTGTGGTCGGGATGCGGAAAGTCGGTCGCCCAGAAGAAGCGATCGCTGCCGCATAGATCAACCATCGCGGGTAATGACTTCTCATCGGGGTCGGCTGAGACCCAGACGTTGCGCCGGAAATAGAAGCTGGGCTTCTCCTTGAGCGGTACCCCGCGCCCCATCACGCTGTCGTAAACCGCATCCATGCGGTCGAGCCAGTACTGCACCCAGCCCGCGCCCACTTCCAGGACCACGATCTTGAGCTTGGGGTATTTGTCGAAAGTGCCGTATGCCATGAAACTCGCCAGCGCGTGGCGAATCGCATCTGATGCGGTCACGTTCAGGAACCAGGGCTGTTTGCGGACATATTCCTTGTCGTAGCGCCCCGGCCAGCACCATTGGGGCTCGAGCGAAACGTGGATCCCGAGCGGCACGTCCAGCTCCTGGGCCTTGGCGAAGAGCACATCATGATCGTTGTGGCCATGCGGCTTGCGGGTCGTGGTGAATTGCACCACCCATCCACCCTTGTGGCCAGCCTTGACCGCGCGTTCGAGTTCAACCGCGGCGGCGGCGGGATCGCTGAGCGAAAGATGCGCCACCGGGATCAGACGACCGCCGCTGTCGGCGGACCAGTCGGTGACCCAGCGGTTATACGCCCGGCACATCGCCTGCGAATACTCGGCGTCATCGGTATCGGTTTCCCAGGTGAGATCGAGGCTGGGATAGATAATTGCAGCGTCGAGTCCCTCCTTGTCGAGACGCGTGATCCGGTCTTTCGCGTCGCACGCGCCCAACGGAACTCTATCGGCATATTTTATCCGCCGATCGAAATTTCCGGTGGTGCGGGTGACCTGTCCCATCTGCGCGACGGTGCCAAAGTTGCCGCCGCGATTCACGCGCGAGGGTACGCCGTTAACTTCCAGATACTCGAGGCCGTCCGCATCTTCCTTCATGCGAATGGCGTTGGCCCGGTACTTGGCCTCGCAGTATTCCTCCCAGCACTTGGCCGATTCCAGGATATGGCCGTCGGCATCGACTGCGCCCGGATATTTCAGCTTGTGAATCTTTTCCTCATTCTGCGCCATTTTCGGTACCTCGATTCAGTTGAATTTTTGCCCGGCGATCACAAATAACTTCGGCTGATGCGGCCGGGTCAACGAACTCATGTCGATCAGGCTCTGCTAACGCACACCGTTGTTATAGAGACGTTGGGCCCGATTGTCGAAGATTGCGGTCAATTCATTATGACTAAATCGTGAAGCTTGACCCGAAACAATAGTTAACCTAGGTTAAGTTTTTTGAAGGCAGTCCGCGATGAAACTGAAGAATTTCACCCAAAAGCGGGGCGCCAGCGCAAAACCGTATCGCCGATCGGCGGCGACCGAATTGATGGAATTCTTCTTTTCGGTTCACTATGAGATCGGGACGGCGCTCGAGGACGTCGTTCGAGCGGACCTCCTTTCGCGCCAGCAGGCTGCCATCCTGTGGCTGATCCGATCGCAAGGCGATGACGGCCTTCGGATGCGCAGGAAGCATATCGAGTCGCACGTGCGTCGCTGGTTCGAGGTGACCAGTGCGGCACTCTCCAGGTCGCTTCGCGCAATGATGCATCCGCCTATGGAACTCATCGAAATCACCGAAGATCCGCGGTCCGGGCGGGAAAAACTGGTTGCACTCACTCCAAAAGGCAAAGCATTTCTCGACGCAGCGGCTGTTCAGGCGGGGACGGTGCTGGCGGAGTTAGTCGAGGATGTACCCCTCGAAGTTTTGGACCACGCCATCACCTACTTCCGTTATCTGACCGGTGCGTTTCAGAATTCAAAGGCCCGTAGCCGGATTCGACTCATTCAGTCCAATGGCCATTCAAGCAGCGAAACGGAACCCCTCGCTAGAGGAAAACTCTGCTGAACGGATAAAACGAGTGAAATTTGCTTATATAGGTTCGGTCAACGATGTTCAGCGCGGACTCGACGAACTGGTCGAGAAGGTCAATCCCGAGTGGTTCGTATGGCAAGGCGATCAGGAGTTTCTTCCCAAGGACGAAGTGAAGCGACAAATCGAACTGTTCGGTAAAAACTTTTGCCGCGCTATGCGTGATCGGACTCGGTGAAAAGTCGCAGATAGGCGTCCCAAGTGCCGTACCAGCCCGTCACTAGATAAGGCCGGCGGGAGTCCAAGGCCGCCGGCGTTGACGGAACGTGCGCCGCATAAGTGGCAGGTGCTGTCAGCAATCATGTGAATCTCCCCCAGTAACTATCATTTGAAACTCCCCCACCTTACCTAGGAGGAGGAGAGATGGAAGAGCGCAGGGAGTAGCTTTTCCGCCGAGAGCGATGGGAGCGGCGGAGGGGCAGATGGTGCGCGCGGATCTGGTGCAGGAGATAGTAGCGCGGCGGGAGCGGGGCGAAAGCACGCGACAGATCGCGCGCGAGTCGGCGGTGGATCGCAAGACGGTGCGGCGCTGGCTGCGAATCGGCGGCTGGCAACCACGGCAAGGCGGCGAGCGGCGGCGCGCAATCGATCCGTACATCGAATTCGTCGACCAGCGTGGGCCGGAAGTGGGCTGGAACGGAGTGGTGCTGCATCGGGAATTGATGGCGCTGGGCTTCAGCGGCAGCTATCAGCAGGTGCAGCGCCTGTTAAAGCCGCGTCGTGATCGCCGGCGTCGGCAGGAAGCCGCGACGGTGAGGTCGAGACTGAGCCGGGCGAACAGGCGCAGGTCGACTACGGCCAGCTCCAGGTCTGGATCGGAGAGCATCCGGAGACGGTCCACCTGTTCCTGTATACGCTGGACTATTCGCGGCGTTTGTCTACCCGCGGGTATCGCAACGAGCGGCTGGCCACGCTGCTCGACGGCCACGAGCGCGCGTTTCGCCACTTTGGCGGCGTGACGCTCAGCTGTTTGTATGATAATTCGCGCACGTTGGTGCTGGGCCGCAGCGAGAACAAGGTGCTGTGGCATCCGCTGTTCGAGGATTTTGCCCGCTACTACGGATTCACCCCACGGGCCTGCCAGCCGTACCGGGCGCGCACCAAGGGCAAGGTCGAGAGCGGGGTGAAGTACGTCAAGCGCAACGCACTGGCGGGCCGGCGCTTCTCCTCGTGGGAGGAACTCAACGAGTGGCTCGAGCGCTGGAGCGCCGAGGTCGCCGACCTGCGCATTCATGGGACCGCACGAGCGGCCGATCGATCGCTTCGCCCGCGAGCAATTCACACCGCTGGGAACCCGCCGCCGTATCGCTACGAACGGGTGCGGCTGCGCCGGGTGGCCAACGACGCCCTGGTCGCGGTCGGGGCGTCGCGCTATTCGGTGCCGGTCGAGTACGTGGGACTGATCGTCAGCGCGCAAGAGAGCGTCGAGCACTTCGAGTTCTTCCATCAGGAGCGGCTGGTCGCGCGCCATCCCAAGGCGGCCCGCCACAGCATGGTGATGGAACCCGGGCATTACGCCGGACTGCTGCGCGTCGGCCGGCGCAACGGACCACCGGCACCGCCGCGTTTCGATCCGAACTTCGGGCCGCTCGGCGAAGTGATGGTGCGCGATCTTGTGCTCTATGAGCTCGCCAGCCAGGGCGAAGGAGGTGGCGCGCAATGAGCACCCCACAACTCGAACGCCTGCGCGAACACTGCCATCAGCTGCGGCTCTATCAGGTCGAGAACGAACTGACCGCGCGCCTGGGGCAGGCGGCGAAAAAGGAAATTTCTTACGCCGAGTTCCTCGACGAACTGCTTGCGCTTGAGGTCGGGTCGAAGGTCCAGAAGCATCATCAGATGCGCATCGCGATGGCGCGTCTCCCGTTCCAGAAGACCCTGGAGAGCGTCGACTTCAAGTTCCAGCCTTCGATCGATCCCAAGCAGATCCGGGAACTGACGACTGGCCGCTACATGGAGAGCGGCGATAACGTCCTGTTCCTCGGTCCGCCGGGCGTGGGCAAGAGCCATCTGGCCGTGGCGCTCGGCATGAAGGCCTGGCTTCTATACGGAGCGACGAGGGGGCGGCCCCCTCGCGCTCCCCCATCAGCCCTAAACCCGGTGGGGGAGTTTCAAATGATAAATGCGGGTGACTTTCGGATGATTGACACCTTTGACGGCGGCTCTTTCCGCGGCGCGCATCGGCCGGTCCCTGCCGACCATTGAGAACGGATCCGCCGTTCGCGGAGACAAATAGCGAAAGCGGATCCGCTCCTACTAAAAACGTTACGACATCTTTTCCAGCAAGGACTTCAAATCTTCCGCGTGCTCTTCTTCGACTTTAAGAATGTCTTCGATCAGCTTTCTCGTAGTTGGATCTTTGTCCCCCAGCCACCTCGCGATCTCAGAATATGACTCGATCGCGATTCGCTCGGCGAACAAATCTTCTTTAAGCATCGAAACGAGATCCTCTCCCTCGGCATATTCCGAATGACTGCGAGCGGCTAAGCCCTCGGGGTTGAAATTCGGCTCGCCGTTGAGTTGAGTGATCCGCGTTGCCACCCAATCGGCATGTTGCTGCTCTTCATTCGCATGCTGCAAAAACTCAGTCTTGACACTGTCTGAGTTGATGCCGGTAGCGGTGAAATAATGACGCTTATAGCGCAGGACACAAACTATCTCGGTGGCCAGAACATCATTTAGGACCTTGATCACCGCTGGCAGATCAGCCTTATACGCTTCTGTCACCGCGCCTTTCTCCATGTTGCTGCGCGCGCGTGCCTTGATTTTCTTAAGGTCAGCTACGAATTCACTCATCGCTTAGTCTCCTCGGGTTAGTGATTTTAGCGCTTTACTCTGTATTTTTGACACGCTTCCGGATCTAAATAGTGGTGGATGATTACAAGACGCCACCAGAGTTGGCAGCTTCTTCCGTATCGGACTTCTATCGAGCACGAACCGGGCCAAAGGCTCGGCTTCTTTGACTCTGGCGCCCGCGATCCGAACTCATTCAGCGTGAGATAGCTTTCACGCAAGCAGCTGCTCGATACCGGCCAATGGCACTTCCAAAGCGACGCCGGAGAGGTTCGGACGACTGCAAACTTCCGTGTCCCTCCGTAAAACTCACATCGACAAGAAGAATGCAGAAGTGTCAGTCGATTTCGGCATTGCTAGCGGCCGGAACGCCACCAAGTTACGCTGCACTGATTGCGTATTGCCTTAGACGAAATCTCGATTGTAATCCGGACGGCTCGAGCCCCGCATCTACGATTGCCGCTCGGGTGCGGACCGGGTTGACGCGTGCCGGATCGAATTGGTTCGCAGGGTGGAGCTCTTAGAGACGTATTCTTTGAAGGGCCCGTTAACGCGCCAGCTTCGACTCGACGCGCGCTTCGTACCGTCGGGATTTATCTCCATGAATTCGCACAGACTCCGAAGATCAAAAATACTGAAGCGAGAGGGAAAGCTAATCGATGGTGTCATTCGGTCTTCCTCAATTACTGGTTGCAATTAACTGCAGCAAACTCCGTACCTTTCGTCGAGCACTTGCGATCGGATTCCATCGAATGTTCGCTTCTGAAAAAGTTTCACGCTATTCCTGTTTTGGTGAATTTTAGCCGCGATTTTATGGACAATTCGTCAGCAATAATTCCTTCATCGCATAAACCGGGCGTTTCGATCGAGAAGCGGGAAAAGTTTACTCACCTTTCAGAGGAGGAACTGGCACCGTTCAGATTCGAATCAGTAGCTTGCAGAACCATCGGTTCTTGATAGAAAATGCCTGAAGTGCGGTTAGTGCCGCGGCTTGGCCCTGAGTGCGTCTGAGAACGATGGTCGAGACCTTTTTTGGCCACCGTACTTTCTCCGACAACGGCATCTGTTTTGCTCCTACCTGAAGCGACCGATCTGTTATCTTCCTCATATTCCGAGGCAGGACGAACATACATGTTTCACGAACCAACCAAACGGCGCCTCTCCTGGGTCGCTGCCGTTGTGGTCACTCTCGTCTTCGTCCTCTTAATTGGTGAGAAGTACGAGGGTCCAATCATTCGCGCCCGCATCGAAAGTTCCATGAATCGGAGCTTGGTTGGCTATAAGACCACTCTTGAATCCGCGCGCCTCCGATTCTTCGATGGGACTCTTTTCCTGTATGGCCTCGCCGTAGTTCAGGACGCCCATCCAAGGCCGCCGGTTATAACGATCCCGATGCTGCGAATCAGCATTCAATGGCGCGAACTATTGTGGGGAAAGGTGGTAGCGGATTGCCTTATCTCGCAACCGATCGCGAGCATTAATCTCACGCAATTGAGCTCCGAGCGGTCCAGTAAAAGAAGTGTCAGGCAGGAGGGCTGGCAGCAAGCGCTGGAAAGCATTTATCCTTTTAAAATCAATAAATTCAGCATCCAGGACGGCAATATCACTTACATCGATACCGATCCGAGTCGTCCCATTAAGCTTGAGCATCTGCAGATCGTCGCCGATAACATCCGGAATATCCACGCCCCGGAGAATCGTTATCCTTCACCGATTCATCTTGATACCGTAGTCTTCGGTACGGGCCACGCCAGCCTGGACGGTCACGCCAATTTTCTCGCCGTCCCGCTCCCTGGTGTGCTGACCCAATACAGCATCGACCGGGTGCCGCTCGCCCCTTTTGGCCCCGCTATTCAACGCGTCAATCTGAGAGTAAAGAGCGGCACTGTCTCGAGCACGGGCACTCTTGAGTACGCTCCAAACATCAAACGTGCGGAGGTGAATCGCCTGAGCATCGATGGAGTACAGCTCACCTATATTCATACCCCACAGACTGCCGCCGCGGAGGCTGCGCGCGCTACGACGATCAAGAGAGGGGCGGAAGAAGTCAATAATAAGCAGGGTTTGTTACTGAAAATCCAGGATCTCAGTATCGCCAACAGCCTCTTTACTTATTCAAACGATGACAGCGATCATTTGTATGCCTTGTATATGGCGGGTGTGAACGCCCACCTTTCGAATTTGTCGAATCATTCCAACGAAGGAGCGTCTGCGATCGACCTCAATGGCAGATTTATGGGTAGTGGAGATACTAGGCTGACGGGTACCTTTCGCCCCCAAAAACAGGGACCCGACTTCAACCTGAACATGAGTGTCCAGAACACTGACCTTCCTTCACTTAACGATCTTTTTAGAGCCTATGGCAGGTTTGACGTCCAGTCCGGTAAAGTGTCGGTCTTCTCACAAACCACCGTCACCCGTGGCGCGATTACCGGTTACATCAAGACACTGTTCAGCAACGTGGTGGTATACGACCGCAACAAAGATGCGAATAAACCCATCCTTCACCAGGCGTATGAACTGATGATTGGCGGGGCCGCCAAACTTCTGAAGAACGGTTCGTCGCAGAAAGTCGCTACCGAAGTGAGCCTGAATGGCAAGCTTGATAAGCCAAATACTAGTACGTGGGAAGCATTGGTAGAACTGCTGCACAACGCGTTCATCAATGCTATCGAACCCGGCTTTGACCATGAAATCGGCGCGATGGCCCCCTCAACCGGACCTAAACAACAGTAAAGGCTTTCAAGGTATATGGGATCAGGGTGGACTGTCCGCGTCCCGCGTCTCGAGCGCCCGCAACGAACACACCTTAGTCAGAGCTTTCGCGAAGGCCTCTCGCGAGAACCCAGGCAAAAGAGTCAACCAGTCCCATAAGAGATCGATCGGCCCACGGCCTGAGGACGATCAGTCCACGTTCTGTTTGGCGACGAATCCCGCTTGCCCTTTTAACGGACCATCGGTGATTTGAACCTCTGTGCCATCATCGTCGCTCGATATCACGCGAACCGGAGTTTGATCGTCTATTTGCTTAGCTGAAAAATTCTTCTGTACGTCGCCGACCATCCCGGTAACCCCGCCTTGTTGTGAGCGATGGGACACTTCTACCAGTGTGTGTTCGTCGGGATAAAGAGGGACGGTACTCTCCCCTCCGGTTGCTACCAGCTTGTGATCAAGCACTGGCATTCCAGAATTATTACAACCAACAACTCCTAGCATGATCAAAGCGGCAGCCGTCGCTGCGGAAGTTTTGGCTCGCTTCATTTTGGCACCTCGCTCAAGGGCCGCGGGTTAAGAGTCATGACGTTCCCGTCGTTCGCGCGCCCCACGATTTTCAGCAAAAGCTGTGCCTTCTCTCCATCAGTTGGAGGACCCCTGATATAGGCCCTTGGCACGATCTTCGCTGCACACGTTCTGCCGCCTCTAAACCAAGGGAGAAATCAAAATGAACCACGACGATGAACAGATCCTGATTCGGATGCGCGCGTATGATATTTGGGAAAGCGAAGGATATCCGGAAGGAAAAGCTGAGTGTCACTGGCTACAGGCCGAAGCAGAAATCCTGAAGCAAACTCAGGAACATTCTCAGTCGGACTTCAGCCCGGAGTCTTCCGACGAAGAAGGAATCCGCGCCGCGCGGCAGTACGAGCATGGGGTCAAACGTTTCGAGCAGAGCGGAAAAGCCGATGCCAAGGCAAGAGAAGCGGAGCGTGCGCTGGATGGACCCGAGGGCGCGACGTTGAAGAAGGCCGAACAGGTTGGTAAAAGGCGAGCAAAGGGCGAGGATTTGGCCGGTAACCGCTAGGCCGTCCTTGGAGAGATTTTCTTACGCAATTGTTTCACACTACTCACTATCGTAACTGCCCGGAGCAATCTTGCAGTGGCCCCAGATCCTGCATGAGCATGACCATGATTCCTACCAGCTAGCCGCGGACGGAGCGGCTGATGACAACCTAGGAGTTGATGCCCGGCAACCCTTACCCCCAAGGTGCTAACTGGTGGTGGATCCTCAGCCTAAAAGCAACCGAACGGCGAAGATGTTTGACGCGAAACATCTTCGCCGTCCGTTTGTGGGGAAATTTTGCACGGTTGACTTAGCCGCCGTCGGACGGCCCTTCCATATTCAGGAAACCTGCTGCTTACCTCGTTCCACCGGCAAATTCGGGCCCGGTTCACCGGACGATCCAGCAACTGATCGATTCGCTTCGAAAACTAAATGGTTGCCGTGTCAGGCACGAGATTTGTACATTATCTAGCGAGAGTAATTCGAACGGGCAAGTAGCCTCTATATCATTGCGATCGTGCGTACCGAAGGATGAGTTAGATCAGGCAACAGGTAAAACGTACGCGCGCCGAGGAAGGGGCATAGTGCAGTAGTTTGGCGAGGCTATACGACAAGGGAGTGCACCAGCTCTGAACGAAGAAGAGTTGCCGGGTCGGAAGACTTAATTCGTTTGTCAAAGGGTTTCAAATGCTCACCGTCCGTGTTGGTTGTAATATTCGCTTCGATTGCGAAGCGACGGCAACGGCAATATTGCTGATCAATCCTAGGTTCGACTCCGATCACCTCGTCCGCAACGAGAACGTCGATTTTTGTCATGCGTCGAACTCACAAGCTTTTAAGGACGCGAGAGGGAATCTCTGTCATCGGGTAATTCTTAACCCCGGACCGAACGAAATCACTCATGACGCCCTTGTTGAAGTATCCGCCGCTTCAGACCGGGACGAACAAATCGGAGAGATGCCTTCTATCGATACGCTGGATCCGGAAAATCTGCGTTATCTTTTGCCTAGCCGATATTGCGATTCAGACAAGCTATTTGACTTTGCGCAGGCGAACTTCGGGTACATCGTCGATGCAGCCGAACGCGTCCAGGCCATCTCGGACTGGGTTCACAACAACATAGAATATCGCTTTGGTTCCGGCCGCCCGGACATTTCAGCTACTCAGATCATCGAGCGGCGGTTTGGCGTTTGCCGTGACTTCGCACACTGCACGATCGCCTTGTGCAGAGCGTTGAATATCCCGGCGCGATACGTCACTGGTCATCTTCCGGATATTGGACATCTCGATCCGGGATCGCCGATGGATTTTCACGCGTACAGCGAAGTTTACCTTGGCGGCAAATGGCACGTCTTTGACGCTCGTTACAATGAACCCAGGATCGGGCGAATCAAAATTGCTCATGGGCTGGACGCCGTGGACTGCGCCTTTGCCACGGTATATGGGCCCGCTCGCCTAGCTAATTTCCAGGTATGGGCTTACCAGGTTGATCCGCGACAGGTCACGGTCGGGGATCCGATCGATCTTTCAAAACGCCTGGATGGTGTTGAAGAAATCCGATTCTAGTCGCTGGAGCCACTCACCGAGCTGCAGGCACCTGGCAGGGTAATTGTGGCTTACAATAGATCGGGTACAATACTCACGCGCAAGACTCACGTCTTAACTAATAGCCACATCCCGTCGGACTCCACCGTAAGCATCGCCGGGCTCAGCCAGCGCAAGATGGTCGAGGTCGTTTCTCTTCTGCGGACCGGTTTCGCGGGTGCGACCTGAAGAAAAGCGCCGCAGGTGAGTGGCGCTTTAACCGAGAAAAAGGATAATCTTAACGACGGTTCAAAACCGTCGGCGATCTTTGGCTATTTGACCGCAATTTGCTTCATCCCCATGGTCTTCTATTGCGAGTGGGTGATGTCTAAAAATTCTCGTGACAGTTTGCGATCCGAGGTCCCAGGCTCAGCCGGCGAGGTCGGAAAGCTAGCCGGGCAAGTGGCTGCATGCGATGCCGACGGCAAAGATCGGCTTATCAGCGAATTGCGCGATGCGATCAGCGCGCGCGATGACTTCCTGGCCGTCGTGGCGCATGAACTGCGCAATCCTTTGACGCCGATTCTGCTGTGCGCTCAACTTCTGCGCCACGCTGACGAGTCCGGAAACCGGTCGAAATGGCTTACCGAACTCGATCGGCTGGAGCGGCTCATAAAGCATTTCGCGTCCCGCACCCAGATGCTGTTAGAGGTCTCGCGGATTAGCACCGGGAAGTTTCAATTAGAAGGTGCCGAGTTGAATTTGTCTGCAGTGGTAGCCGATGCAGTCAACGATTTTCGTCCGATCATCTCCCGGAGCGGTTCCGAAATGATCACTTCGATTGAAGAGGGGATCGTGACGGTTACCGACCCAATTGTGATATCGGAAATCGTGGAAAATCTGCTTTCCAACGCGGCCAAATACGGCCAGGGCAAGCCGATCGAATTTATCTTGTCTGCCGCGGGAGGCTTAGCTCGGATAGTGGTTCGTGATAATGGAATTGGCATCAAGGCCGCTGATCTAGATCGGATTTTCGGCCGCTTCGAGCGCGCCGTCCGCCGCGAGGAGTATTCAGGTTTTGGAATTGGCCTCTGGCTGGTTCGTAATCTTGCGGAATCGATGGGCGGTTCCATAACCGTTGTCGGTAACGTGGGTGAGGGTTCGGTGTTTACCGTCTCGATACCGATTAAAGCTAAGGAAATACATGAGTAGCGAAGAATCTCCAGAGCTTACGCGTGCACCCTCGGGTGTAAAGGGCCTTGACGATATACTGCGTGGGGGCTTCTTCAGAGGCGGCCTGTACATCATTGAAGGGTCGCCCGGCGTCGGCAAGACCATCCTTGGGAACCAGATTTGCTTCTATCAGGCAGCGGCCGGGAACAAAGTCCTCTATGTCACCTTAATTGCCGAAACCGTTGGTCGAATGTTGCTTAACATCAAGGGCCTCACTTTTTACGACGCGGAGATCGTTGGCAACGGGATTTTTTATGTCAGCGGCTTCAACGCTCTGAAAAAAGATGGCCTTACCGGGCTGCTTCATCTACTGCGAAGAGAGGTCGCTTCGCGCCATGCAACCACTTTGATCGTCGATGGATTCGCTTCGGCGTCAGATCATGCACAGTCGCGCGAGGATTTGAAACTGTTTGTCCAGCAACTGCAAACTCAGGCGGACGCCGCCGATTGCACCGTGTTTCTACTGGCTAACCCTAACGACCAGAAGCCCTCGTCCGAAGAAACCATGGTAGACGGTATAATCAACTTGAGTTCGACAATTCAGGAATGGCGCTCCGCTCGTGAAATCTGTGTGCGAAAGTTTCGCGGTAGCAGCTACCTGCAGGGCGTTCACTCGTATGCCATTGCAGCGGACGGGATTGTGGTTTATCCCCGACTGGAAACGTTGGTGAATTCCGCCGGTGATACCAATGGTGATTTGCAAAGAGTCTCGTCCGGCAATCTTCGTCTCGATGCGATGCTCGGCGGCGGCTTTCCGGCGCGATCCTCAACGATGATCATCGGCCCTTCCGGAACCGGCAAAACCACACTGGGCCTGCAATTTCTTGCTGAAGCCAGCGCTGCGGAGCCCGGTCTGCTGTTCGGCTTTTATGAGGCCCCGCTCCGGATCAGCGCCAAGGTGAAGGCGATCTACCCTACTCTGGTTGAGAAGATCGAGGCAGGCCATGTGCAGATCTTGTGGCAGGCCCCAACCGATCAGCTTCTTGACGAACTTGCGGACCGCATGCTGCGAGATATTAAACAAAGAAAGGTCAAGCGTCTGGTGATCGATGGTCTTGGCGGCTTCAAGAAGGCGCTTCGTTCGCGGCCTATCGAACCGTTCTTTTCGGCGCTGGTACATGAACTGCGTTCATTAGGGGTCACCACTATCTGCACTGCCGAAGTGATGGAAATAGTAGGTCCCACGATTACCGTACCCCTGCAAGGGCTGTCCGACGTGACCGATAATCACATCCTCCTGCGCTTCGTCGAGTCGGGCGCAAGCCTCTATCGGCTGATGTCGATCTTGAAAGTCCGCGATAGCGCCTTTGATTCCGATCTGCGACAGCTTTCGTTAACAGCGAGGGGGCTTGAGTTGGCAGAAGATTCAGCAAGCGCGAGATCTATTTTGCCAACTCGATTCTCGAAGGCCGAAGTAACTCAAGAGTAACAGATGGGTTGCGGCGGATGGAGAATAGCGTAAATCATGGCCCTGGCGGCAAGACAATCCTGATCGTCGATGACGAAGCGGGAATCCTCGAGGTGCTCGAATTCATTCTCATCGATGCAGGTTTCGCGGTTAAAAGCGCGCTTAATGGCCACGATGCGCTCGCGGTGCTTCATGAAATTATTCCGGACCTCGTCATTCTCGATTACATGATGCCGATTCTCGACGGGCATAGTGTGATTAATGCGATGCGCGCCGATCCGAAATATTCGAGAATTCCGATCATTCTAACCAGCGCGTTGGACGAAGTGACGATTCGCAAGCGATGCGACGGCTACCAGGCATTCCTGCGCAAGCCTTATAAGACCGAGCGTCTGATGGAAGAGATCTTCCGCCTGCTGAATCCACCCATCGAACCTAAGTCGATCGGCTAAGGTCGTACTAGGGCCGGCGAACTGGAAAATCGCTTATCGAGGTGCCTGCGGATCTCGAAATTGACGGCACAAGTCGATACCGTGTCGAAAAGGCGATTTTGAGTCGCAATCATTTCAAAATGCAATCCAGCCGCATTTCAAATTGAATGACTGGGCTGCGCGCTTTTCCGATGAAGCCCATTTTCACAGCGGCCCTGTTCTGACAGACTATTTGAGTGACTAATTAGTTTCAGTGAATGGCCGAATTATGTCGAGATCGACGAACCCTTTGCGCTTCGAAACAGAACGAGGTTTTCCTGCCGACGTTAACGATGGCCGTACATCCGTGCGCGAGAAGGATCTGCAATTCGAGCCGGATAGCAACAGCCAAAGTTCGATGAAAAGGCCCGGCGAGAGGTCTGCCTTTGAAGAGCTTTTGTTATGGCTCACCAGGTCCTTTGTAATTCTGGCAGTTCTAAGCAGCGTCGCTCTCCTATGCGTGGGCGCGACGCCGTTGCTAAGCACCTTACCGGCTAGCATGGCCAAGGCGATGGTTCATTTCTGGGCCGTGATCAAAACGCTTCCACTCTCCGCGCTTCCACTCTTACTAGCCGGATCTTCCTACATTGTGTTGCAGGCGATACTCAGGCCACGGCCTTTGGAACTCTTTAAGCGCTTGATGTTGGGGATAGCGTTTCTGTTGTGGGGAGTCGTACAGCTAATGCCTGCCAGCGAACTCGCAACTGAATTGGGGAATGTGGTCATCGCGCTTTACGTAGTCGATCTTGGGCTGATGATCTGGACGGAACTCGACAAAAATCAGCCTGGGTATGTTCGCTAACGCGTGATCATTTTGATCGCTAGCGCATGGGCTCCTAATGGCCGCGCCAGCGCGTGCGGTGCCAGCGCCCGCATCACAATCACTATCGCCGGAATCACGAACAGGATCGATCCGGGCACCCACATGATAGCGCCGGCGACAATCTGATCGGTGATTGCCGGGAATCCGTTGATGCGCGGGAGGCCGGCATAAAATGGGTATAACACGCGGCCGGAGAAAACCATGAAAGCGGCCAGCACCGAATTCTCAGCATCGGCCATTAGTAGATAAGGCACAAACGCCCATCGCGACCATCGCTCGACCATGGGCCATGGCCGGACTATCGGATACCAGAAGATCATTCCCGTTACGACAAAACATCCGTGCTCGATCGCGTGCCAGTAGCTGGATCGTAGTGCGATCTGGAACGGACAAGGAAGATGCCACCCCAGCATCGCGACTGAGAATAACAGGAACGCGTTAGTAGGATAGGTCAGCAGGTTAAAGCAGCGCCTGCACACACGTGACTTGGCAATCACACCGATAGTTCGTTTGGCGATCAAAGGTGGGATAGCGCGCACCAGTGGAATCTGCGGGGCACCGAGTAACAGCAGAGGCGGCGCTATGAATAGCAGCAAAAGGTGCTGCATCATGTGAGTTACGAGCAGCTTGTCGTCAAGCGCTGCCAGCGGCGAGACCAGCGCAATCGCCAGAGCCGCAACACCCGAAATATAGAAGCCCATGCGCCGCGTTGTGAAGCGCGCCGGCATCTGCTGATGCATCCTCGCGAAGCCGCGCAGGTAGAGCGCCGTGGTCACTAAAATAAAGGCGCAGGTTAACCAGGGCATCCGCCACGATGCCAAGGCTGCGCCGATCGTCGGGCTCATGAGAGTGCGCTCAGCCGCCTGCATCCGCTGGCCGCGCGGAACTGTGTGCTGGTGGTTCGTTCGCCGGATGCATGGTCATCAGGAATGCAACGATCGCGTCAACCTCGGCAGGCTTCAGCGCCTTACCATATCCCGGCATGTTGCCGCCACCTTGCAGGATCTGCCGAATCAATTCGTTGCGCGTCAGACGGGTCGCCGTTGTATCCAATGAAGGCCCGCGCATGCCTCCGCTTCCATCGAGCGCGTGACAGTTGCGGCACTGCTTGGCCTGGATCAGGATCGCGCCCTGGATCTCGAGCGGCGTCCGCCCTTTGAGGTAAGCAGCCGGAATTGGCGTGCCGCTCCACGCATTCATATCCGGCGACCAAGGATCGTAGGTGCCCAGCCACGTCGTAGTCACTAGTACTGTCAGCACCGTGACAGCAATAACCATCGACAGAGGACGCCGCAGAATATATCTCTCGCCGGTCGGAGAAATAAGCGGCATCGCAATCAGGCCCAGCAGCAGGATGGGCAGCACGATTAGCGCAAAGGGTGTATCCAGCCACGCCGGCAGCAGACCCATCAATGCTTCCATCCATAGGAAGTAAAAATCGGGATGCGGCCGCGTCTGGATTATCGATGGATTAGGTGCTCCGTTAGGACCCTTCGGTCCCAGGACAGCCGCTGTCACGATCAGCGCCAGTACTATGAGCCCGGCGAAGATCAGGTCCTTGCGCAGGCCATTCGGAATCAGCGGTTCACCCTCGCGCTCGACCTCAGCGCGATAGCTGGCCAAATAGGTGTCACGGTTGACGAGACGCCCAGGCATTGGCCATTCGCTGATCCCCAGCTTATAGACCAGCAGCAGATGCAGCCCCGTCAACCCGAGGATTGCAGCGGGCAGTAACAGCACATGCGTCGTGTACATGCGCTCTAGTGTGGCACCCGCGATGATCGGGCCTCCCATCAGAAAATGCACCAGCCGTGCGCCAATTAGAGGCGTGCGGCCAGCCAATGCGAAGCCGATGACCAGATCCCAGTAGGACTCCTGGTCGAAGCGCAGCACCTCGCCAGTCAGCGCCATCGCCAAAGTTAGCAATAGCAATAGTATGCCGCCGATCCAGGTCAACTCTCGAGGAAATTTGTAGGCGCCTATTACGAATACCTGCACCAGGTGCAGAATCATCAGCGCGACGAGGAAATTCGATCCCCAGTAATGCAGTGCACGCAGAAACCATCCCAGGGGCTGCTGGTAGTTGAGATAAAGCAGGCTCTGCCACGCGCTATCCGCCGAGGGTTGATACACCAGTGCCAGGCATAGCCCGGTTACCAATTCGAGTAGGAGTACGACGAAGGTCGCACTACCAAAGACATAGCTCCAGCTTATGGCGCTGCGTGGTAGCTTGAATTCGCTGTTATCAGGCAATCCCGGCGGGCTCAGACGCAGCCGCAACCAATCGCCGATAATGCGCGGCCATCCGCTCAACTTTGCCACTGGCACCTTCGACGCAATCTCAAGCCTTGGGCAGCGTCATCACGGGCATCTCGCCGGCTTTGACCCACAGCTCGCCTTTTTCGACCTTGAGCGGATATTGATAGAGCGCGCGCGAGGGTGGCCCCGAAGCACGCTCCCCATCTGCATAGAAAGTACCCCCATGACATGGGCACATGAATAGTTCAGCGGACGGAAACCAGCGCACCGGGCAGCCGAGATGAGAACAGTTGATCGCGAACACCTGGAACGCATCTCCTTTAATCCGCCGCACCCAGCACGGAATTTCCGCGGTAGAACCGTCCCATGGAGTGCGAAACGGATTCTTATAGATGGCGAGCCGCGTCTGATTCTCAGGAAAGTTTTCGACCGGACCCAGCGAAATCCATTTGAGGTAGACGACCCGTCTCAGCGGTGCGAGCAGGTATCCTGCAATGGGAAGCGCCAATGCGGCAAGGGCCAGTGCATTGATCAGGAGACCGGCGCGCAATAGAAAACTCCGCCGGTTGGGCGCTGGAGTTTGGCCGCCGCCGCTGTTGGCGATTTCGGGGCTTTCGCTCATAGATGTTCTGTCCTGCGCTCGCGCCTCACGACCCTCGGCGCGCCGCCAGCCAGGCGACCAGGTCGCTGATCTGCGCCGAATTCAGCGGTGACTTTCCGGTATAATCGCGCCATCCCGGATGATCCAGGTCCGGACGGCCCGCGATGATCAAGGTTCTCAAGGTCTGATCGCTGTACAGCGCGAGAAATGAAGGATCGGCGATGGCACCCGCAGTCCCTCCACTCCCGTTGGTCCCATGGCATGAAGCGCAGTAAATGCCGAACACTTTCGCGCCTTGATTCGGATCGCCCGCGCCCTCAGAAGTGTACGGCGGCGCGCCCGCGATTCCCGATTGGCCGCCTCCCCACTGCGATCGCATACCCGTCACGATGCTCGTTATCTGATCATCCGTCAGCATGCCACCACTACCCGACGCGAAAGCAGGCATCGCAGTTCCATCGACCCCGTTTGCGACCGCATCGTGCAGCGAAGCATCATCGACTATTGCGAGATATGCAGGATTGCTGAGTGGCAGGGCGCCACCGAAGCGACCGTTCGGACCATGGCAGCCAGCGCAATTCTCGCCATATAGGGTCGCGAAATCGGTGACCTGTGCGGGATTGAGCGGATGGTCTGCGGGACTCGGCCGTCCCGGCATCCGGTCGCAGGCTGTGATCATCGCCAATGCCAACGCGGCTGCGAACCAGCGAGCCGGCCATTGCTGCTTCACTACTGCCCCTCATCATCGCGAACCGCCTCAACTCCACTGCGGATAGCGAACGACAGATGCTGCAAGGTCCGAATTTTCTCTGATCGTCCGACGACGATTCCCGCGGTGATTCCGAACGCAATCTGACACAACACGAACCATCCCCAGTCCAGTCGCGCATCCAGCAGCGGATCGATTACGTTCAGAGTGGACCAGAGCAACCCGGTCCATAGCAGCGGCGCGACGATACCGGCAAGCACAATTGGATAGCTCGGCAGCATCGGCAACAAGACCCCATAGAGCAATCCCACCAGGAGCGAAACGAACGCGTGGACTAGTGTCGCAACCACGAACGCATGCAGGTTGAAGCTTGCGAGGGCCGCGGCGCTCGCGCCCGCAAGGCTCGGCATTGCCGCTGCGGCAAGCAGATTGATCGTGTACCAGGGACTGCCGTGAAGTACCGCACCATGCAACGCCGCGAGCGCCGCCATCACGAACCCACCCGCAATACCGCCCTTGATTCCCGCCGAATAGGGATAAATTTCGAGCGGCAGCCGCGCCCGATGATCTTGCTCGCCGACCCGCAGATGCGCCACTGGTATCCGCACCGGCGCAACGTCTTCGACCGCCTTCTCGACCACGATTTCTTCGCGATGTTCGTGCGGCAACACCTCGCGAAACCATCCCACAAAACCGGTAATCGCCAACACCATGCCGATCGCGGTTACAATGAAGCTCGTGACCAGTCCTGCGAAGGCGAGGGTGATTCCCGCCGCCGCGAGCATCGGCATCCCCGTCGGCGCGGGCGCCTCTACGTGCTGCCGCGAACCTTCCGAATCGAATGATCCAGCCATCCGCAGCTTACCTCGCGCCGATTACGTACACCGTGAGGAATACCACGATCCACACTGCATCGACGAAATGCCAGTACCACGACAGCATCTCGATCCGTTCAGCATGCTCCTGCGTCACCGCGCCCATCAGCGTCAACGTCATCACCAGTGCGATCGCGAGCGATCCGATAGTCACATGGACCGCGTGGAGTCCCACCAGCGAATAGTAAGTCGTGCCGAACAGATTCGTCCGTATAGTCAGTCCAACCTGGTATATGAGGCGATGCCATTCCATCCCGGTTCCGATCAGGAACTCGACACCGAGCGCCAGCGTGATGAACCACAGGATCGCAAAGCGCCGAATCGAACCAGCGCGCAGTGAGTTCGAGGCCAACGCAATCGTCACGCTCGACGACAACAGGCAAACCGTATTGAACAACGGGAGTGAAAGTACGTCGCGCGGATAGGGCGGCGTCAGGCTCTTGCCGATGTAATAGACGTAAGCAGTAACGAAGATCGTGAAAAACGCCGTCTCCGTTACGATCAACGCGATCATCCCGGCTCGCCCGCGCGACGGCAGCACCCACGGGTCGGGTATCGCCGGCGGCGCGATTGTGCCCGTCACCGCGTCCATCCGCAACGGTTCGGCGCTACTCATACTTCCAGTCCGGGTCCTCAGGATGTTTTACGTCCCACAGCGGCCGGCGGCTATGCACCGTCGGAACGTCGGCGAAATTATATTCCGGGGGCGGCGACGCCGTGGTCCATTCCAGCGTCCACGCGTCCCACGGATCCTTGCCCGCCGCCTTGCCCGAGTTGAGAGATCTGATGATGTTGTAAACGAGAGCGATCATCCCAAGTGCCTGAAAGATCACCCCAATCGAAGCGATCAGATTAGGCGTTTCGAAGCCGCGGCCCGGCTGATAGGTATAAATCCGGCGCGGCATCCCTGCCAGACCGGCGAAATGGAGCGTATCAAAGGTCAGATGGAACCCCGCCAGAAATAGCCAGAAGTGCCATTGTCCCAGACGTTCGTCGAGCATCCGTCCGGTCGCCTTGGGGAACCAATAGTAAATTGCAGCGAAGATCATGAAGAGGATTGCGCCAACTAGTATGTAGTGGAAGTGCGCGACGACGAAATAGGTATCGGTGAGCTGCCAGTCGAATGGCGCCACTGCCAGAATGATACCCGTCAGTCCCGCGATTAAAAACTGAAACAGGAATGCGATCGCGAACAACATCGGCACCCGCAAACGTATCCGTCCGCCCCACATCGTTCCCAGCCAGTTGAAAATCTTGATCCCGGTCGGGATCCCCACCAGCATCGTCGATGTCACAAAAAACGCATTCCCTGCCGGCGTCAGCCCCACGCTGAACATATGATGCGCCCACACGCCCAGGCTGATGAACCCGATGGCGCACGACGCCGCCACCATTACCTCGTAGCCGAAGATCACCTTCCGGGAGAACACCGGGATTATCTCCGAGGCGAACGCAAATGCCGGAATTACCAGTACATAAACTTCCGGATGTCCGAAGATCCAGAAGAAATGCTGCCACAGCAGTGCCGATCCGCCGGCCTGCGTGTCGAAGAAATGCGCGCCCATGTAGCGGTCGAGCAGCAGCATGATTTGGGCTGCCGACAATGGCGGTAGTGCCACCAGCATCAGTCCCGCGTCAACCACCGCCAGCCATACCAATACCGGCATCTTGTTGAGCGTCATCCCCGGGCATCGCATCGAGAACGCCGTCGCGATCAGGTTGATCGCTGTCGCGGTCGATCCCACGCTCGCCAGAAGGATGCTCAATATCCAATAGTCAGTCGAATGCCCCCGCGAAAACGGCGTCTCAGTCATCGGCGCGTACGCGAACCATCCCACCGACGGCGCACTGCCCGCTCCTTCCATTCCGCCACCGCCGATATAGCTGAAATATAGTAACAACGAGCCGAAGAACCATAGCCAGAAGCCGAACGCATTAAGGCGCGGAAATGCGAGATCGCGGGCGCCGATCATCAACGGCACCAGGTAGTTGAAGAAGCCAGTGAGTATTGGCATTCCCACCAGGAACACCATCGCAGTGCCATGCAATGTCAGTAGCCGGTTGAACACCTGCGGCGACACGATTCCCGCGTCCGGTACCGCCAGTTGCAAACGAATCGTCGCCGCCTGCAGCCCCGCCACCAGGAAAAACACCAGCCCCCCGCCGATATACATCAGCCCGAGCTTCTTATGATCAACCGTGACTACCCACTCATGCACCCGGCCGGCGAATGGAATAGCTACTCCCGGCACGGTCTCGGAGTCGCGCGCGCCTAACACCAGGCGATCGTCTATGCTGCCGGCCATCGCTCTCCTATTTGAGCGTGATCATCCACGTCACGAGGTCATCGAGATCGCTTTCCGACAGGTTCATCGCCGGCATCAACGCCCCCGGCTTCATTTGCGCCGGATCGCGCACCCATATCTTGAGATGTTCCGGCGTGTTCGTCGCCACACCCGATCCGAATGTCTGCCGGCTCATCAGATGGGTCAAGTCGGGCCCATAGGTCCCGCGCGCGGAACTTCCCTTCACCGCATGACAACTGGCGCACGCGTTCCCTTCGAAGACCTCCTGCCCATGTGCGACCGCCTCTTGCGACGCCGCCGGCATGCGCTGCGCCGCCACCCATCGATCGAACATCGACCGGGGCTCTACCACCACCCGGATCAACATCATCGCGTGCTCGGTGCCGCAGAATTCCGCGCATTGCCCCAGGTAAATTCCCGCCTGATGCGGGTCGATCCACATCGTATTGATCTTGTTGGGAATGAGATCCGTCTTGCCCGCCAGCCGCGGCACCCAGAAACTATGCGCGACATCCGCCGACTCCAGTACCAGCCACGTCGGCGTCGGGTGCGCCGGGTCGCTCAGCGGCACATGCAGTTCGTTCGCCGTAACGATCCCCAGATCGGGATAGCGAAACTCCCACCACCACTGATGACCGATCACGCGCACGTGAATCGCGTCCGGCGGTTCCGCCGCCGCCTGTACATCATAGATAGTTCGAACCGTAGTGAGGACCAGCACGAAAACGATCAGCAGCGGAATCGCCGTCCATGCGAACTCGATCGGATTGCTCCCATACAATTGGGCTGGTTCGCGAGGCTCATCGCCGGGGCGCGCGCGAAATCGGATGACACTGTAGGCCAGCAGGCCGCCGACCACCAGAAAGATTGCCAGCGTGACCGCCAGGGTAAACCACGCGAGCGTCGCTATCGCACTCGCCGGCGTCGAGACCGGACTGAACACCCCTCCGGTTGGGACTTGCCGGTTCGCGGCTCCCATACCCCAATCTTCGGCTCGCGCCTGCGACCCTGACAGGATTACGAACGCGCTCAGGCTCAAGTGTGACAGCCAGCGGCGCAATGGCAGGCAGCCGACGGCATTCCGCAACCGCGCGTCAATCGAACCTGCTACCGACCGGACGCTCCCCACTTTGATTCTTCACTCCCGCCTTGGGACGATCGTCAGCCGTCCCGCGCGCCGAGTCCTCCGATCGCAATTCCGCCCGTAATCTCGATCGGCGCACTCTCGGTATAGCCCGCTCTTCGCGCTGATACCATACGTCCCCAATCTCTGTTCAGGACTTACTTAGCCGATCATTCGGCGAAGGTTGCCGTCACTGAAGCGCACCGTCATTTGAAAGTCATCCTGAACTTAATGAGTGATCTCGCGTGTCCTGCGCGCGCCCCGCCCTCGACGCGTAAACGATCCTTCAGCCAACGTGAAAGGTCTCATCGATAGCCGTCGAAAGACCTGCCATCTCTCTAGACCCAATGGGAAGTCTGAAACCTTATCAAGGTTTCAGGTTCGGCTTAGTGTCAAAAGATCGACCCGGGAACGACCCTTATGAAATTGACTACCTGCAGATTCGACTCGTTTGCGATTACCCGCAGCGCTCGTTGCTCCTCGGCCTCAGTCTGGATCTGTCCCGACACATACGCCTCGCGGCCGATCACTCTCACCGAAACACCTTGCAGGTCGTTGAGCTCTAGCGTGTCATTGATTCGCGACTCCTCTTCAAGCCATTTGCCGGTAGTGGTGCGCAGCGTATTGACCACCTGGTTGACGCCATGAACGTCACTTGCGGTCCATTCAGCCAGCTCTCGGTCCTTGTTATCGAATACTTTACCGTACAGCACGATAACTCCCGGCGCCGCGGTATAGCAGTTAGCCCCGTTCAGATTGTTATTGGACCGCAGCGCAGCATCGACCTTGGCCATCAGGCGTGTCGAGTAGTCGGCCGCGGCGCCGTCCGGTATCCCGATCACAACCATAGCCGACAGGAGTACGGTAACTGCGATCGCGATAACTAGTTGGTTGCGTATAGGCATTGGATAAACGGCGTTGCCCTTCACCTATCAACTCGCCGCAGGCGTGCGGCCCTGTAGGTGGAGCAATCGGCCGGTGATTTTCTCCGACCAGTAGTTCATCGCGTTCTCGGCATCGCCCCATTGCCATTGTGCCGCCGAGCTCAAGGCCATCCCGCCCTCGCGCTTATCCACCGCCGCCGCCAGCAATTCACCCGTCTCCGCATCAGTCAACTTCATCTCACCTTGCGCCGAACCGATAAAGGCATAGCTGCCGGTCGCAAGCGATTGCAGTCCGTTCAGGATACGCGCCTGCGGGATTACAACCGAGACCGATCGCAGTCCCGGGGTCGCGGTCGTCGCGTTGGTTAGCGCCACCTGCAATACCATCACTCCCGGCCCACCTTGATCGACGAGCGTGTACTCCTTCTCCAGATCGGTCTTCAATTGATTGTAGAAGTAAGCGGTCAGCATATGCTGATCAGCTGGCGAGACCGTGCTGTGGGAGCTATCCCAGAATTCGACCGGTTCGAGCAGTACCTTGTTGTACTGGCTCCAGTGCGCGTTCGGGTTGAGATAGACCATTGCGGCCTGCCCTTCCGCGCCCGGATGAAGCATCGTCGATTCGTCACCGAAGAAGCCAGTAACCGCCGGCGGAAGCTGGCCGCTTTCCATCCCGGCCGGTTTGCTCGCCACCGTCTGCGAGCATGCCGCCAACGACGCGCACGCTATCCCCGCGATCAGCGGACCCAACCAGCGGAGGCCACCACCTTCGAGTTTCGCCGTCATAACCTCGTCCTCAGCTTCTTCCCTTCAAAAAGTAGTCCTATGAGCCCGCGAATGTCTCGGTAGTATCCCCAGCTTCGCCCGATGACTCAATCCTCCTCCGATGGGCCGCTCCGCCGGTCAGGACGACATGCATTCCTCGCGCGGACTTAATTCAGAAGCTAAGCGCCCTGCTCGAGGCCCTGCTAATCCCCGTTCGAGGACACGTCAGCGCTCTTCACCATGCTCTCCGGAATCCAGTAATGCGCTGCGAAGTATTGCGACATATACGCAACTGACTGGTCGGCGGTCTTCTTTGCCAGGTAGCCCATTCCCGAGGTGTAGGCCTTGCCCGCGCCCGCCGCGAGGTTCGCGCCCAGCGACGCCGCCGCTACCGCGCCACCAGCCACGGCGCCCGCCGGCGCCGTGAACGCCGCCCCGGGCATCTTGCCGCTATCCGCGTGCGTAGTGAAATCCATCACCTGCTGAGTCATGCCCCCCGCCATCTGATAGACCTGCACCTTGGTGTCCAGTATCGACGATCCGACCCCAAGCCCGATCACCATCCGCCGCAGCCGGTTCCCCTCGTTGATTTCCACGAACTGACCATCGACCAGCAGCACGTTGTCGCCGCTCACTCGCATCCCGCGCGGCATCACAGTCGCTGTAAAGCCCAGGCCCTGCAGTTCCTGCACGATCGCCGCCGACAGCAACTTCGCAGTCTCATGCGCCGTGTCCAGTTGAGTCTGTTCCTGATTGTCGTCGGTCATATTCCTATAGGTTCTCTGCAGGAAGCCCTGATTCAGCGTCACGTCCTGCGCCGTTACCGCAAAGTTGTAAACGTAAATTGTCGCCGGTCGATTAAGGCTGACCGGCGCGCTGTTGACCTGCGGCGCAATCGACGCTCCCGCGCAGCCCGCCAATACCACCGCCAGCAGCAGCACGATCGTCCTGCGCACCGCCCAGCCTCGATCTTCAACCCCGTTCGAACCACTCATGCCAGCCTCTAGTGACATCTACTCTTCCCCCCTTTTTTGCGGCGTGTCCGCGCGTCGGATTATAGCCGTCCATTTCCAGCGCATGCGAACCATTATGCAACGCTTGTATTCATAGCTTCCTGCTGGTCGTCAGGCGACGATGGATGATACAAGGAGATTAGTCGCTGTCTTTCGAGATGACGCATGCGTTGCACCAAATGCAGCACGGAAGGAATTCCCGGCAAGAAATTCTGCGCCGAATGCGGGAATCCCTTATCCAACCTTTGTCCGCGATGCGGTTCGGACAACCCAGCGGACGCAAAGTTCTGTGCTGATTGCGGAGTCGCGCTCGCTACTCACCCGGCGTCCCCTTCCGCTAGTACAGCTAAAGCTTCATCGACTGCTCCCGCAATCCGCGTCACACCAGATCAACTCATCCCCTCGACGACGCTCGATGGGGAGCGCAAGACCGTCACTGCTTTATTTGCCGACATCAAGGGTTCGACCGAGCTGATGGCAGACCTCGACCCCGAGGAGGCGCGCGCAATTATCGATCCCGCGCTGCGTCTGATGATCGACGCCGCGCATCGCTATGACGGCTATGTCGTGCAATCGACCGGCGACGGCATCTTCGCGCTGTTCGGCGCGCCGCTCGCGCACGAGGACCATCCCCAACGCGCGCTCTATGCCGCATTGCGGATCCAGGAAGAGCTGCAACGCTATTCCACGAAAGTCGTCGCCAGCGGCAGCAGTCCGATCCAGGGGCGCGTCGGGATCAACACGGGCGAAGTGGTAGTGCGCTCGATTACTACTGGCGCGGGCCAGGTCGAATACACGCCGATCGGGCATACGACGAATCTGGCTTCGCGGATGCAGACCGCCGCCCCGGTCGGCGCAATCGCAGTCAGCGAGCATACGCGCAAACTCTGCGAAGGCTACTTCATCCTCAAGCCGCTCGGCGCGACCCGAGTCAAAGGCGTCAGCGAGCCGGTCAACGTCTATGAAGTCGCAGGACTCGGTCCCTTGCGCACTCGCCTGCAGCGTGCGGCGGGGCGCGGGCTGACCAAGTTCGTCGGCCGCGACCGTGAGATCGAAGCGCTCGGGCATGCCGCCGAACGATCGCAATCAGGACACGGACAAATCGTCGCGGCGATGGCGGATCCTGGGGTCGGCAAGTCGCGGCTGTTCTTCGAGTTCAAAGCGACCTCGCAATCCGGCTGGATGGTGCTGGAGACCTTCTCAGTCTCGCACGGCAAAGCCTCCGCCTATCTGCCGGTCCTCGACTTATTGCACGGCTATTTCAAAATCGCGGGCGAAGACGACGAACGCACCCGCCGCGAGAAGGTCACCGGTCGAGTGGTCGCGCTCGATCGGAGTCTCGAAGACGCGCTGCCCTACCTCTTCAGCTTGCTCGGCATTGTCGAAGGCGACGACCCGCTGGCGCAGATGGACGCGCGGATCAAGAAGAGCCGCACGCTCGAAGTGATCAAACGCATGGTCTTGCGCGAGTCGCTCAACCAGCCGCTGATGGTGATCTTCGAAGACCTCCACTGGATCGACGAACAGACTCAGGAGTTCCTGAATCTGCTCGCTGACTCGATTGCTACCGCGAAGATCTTGCTATTGGTGAACTACCGTCCCGAATACTCTCATCAATGGAGTAGCAAGACTTACTATACGCAGTTGCGGCTCGACCCGCTCGGCGATGAGAGCGCCAACCAGATGCTCTCGGCGCTGCTCGGCGATGGTGCGGAACTCGCCCCACTCAAGCGGATGATCACCCAACGCACTCAATGCACGCCCTTCTTCATGGAAGAGATGGTGCAGGTTCTGTTCGATGAGGGCGCGCTGCTGCGCAATGGCGCGACCCATCTGACCAGGCCGTTGGCGGAATTGAAGGTTCCGCCGACCGTGCAAGGAATTCTCGCCGCGCGTATCGATCGCCTGCCCGCCGATACCAAGGACTTGCTGCAAACGCTGGCGGTCATTGGGCGCGAGTTCCCGCTGTCGCTGATTCGTGCGGTGGTCACCAAATCGGAAGACGACCTCAACCGTCTGCTCAATGACCTGCAACTGGGCGAGTTCATCTACGAGCAGCCGGCGGTCGGCGACACCGAGTACATCTTCAAGCACGCGTTGACACAGGAGGTCGCCTACAACTCAGTCTTGATGGAACGCCGTAAACTCTTACACGAGCGCACCGCAGGAGAGATCGAAGGCCTTTTCAGTTCCCGGTTAGAAGATCACTACGCAGATCTGGCTCATCACTATAGTAGCAGCGGCAACAAGTTAAAAGCAGTTCAATATTTACAACTTGCGGCGCAACAAGGCATACAACGATCCGCTAACACAGAAGCGATTGATCAGCTCACGAATGCCTTACGGATATTGAAGAGTCTGCCGGACACTCAGCAACGTGATCAGCGTGAGTTGATCCTGCAGACGATGCTGGGTCCGGTTTTGATAGCAACGAAGGGCAACGCAGCAGACGTAGTAGCGGTGGCGTACAAACGAGCGGTAGAGCTAGGGCAAAAATTGGACGACAACGTTCAACTCTTTCCGGTGTTGTTCGGAATGCGATCCTTTCATGTCGTGCGCGCGGAGCTACGACAAGCCAGCGAATTAGGAGAGGGGCTTCTCCGCCTTTCCGAGACTATCGGAGATGCCAGTTTGTCCCTGGAGGCAACCCTGGCAAAGGGAAACTCATTCTTCCTTTTCGGAGAATTCACACCCGCCTTGCACACTCTGGAGCAATGTTTCGGAACCTATGACCCTCAGAAACATCGCCCTCATGCATTTCTCTATGGGTTAGACCCAGGGGTATTTTGCCTCTCAAGGATCGCCTGGATACTGGCATTCCTCGGTCACCGTGAACAAGCTTCAAAGAAAATGTCGGCGGCGCTCGCGCTAGCTCATGATCAGTCGCACGCTTATAGCTTGGCGGTCGCAATCCTGCACGCGTGTAACGTTCACAATCTTCGGGGTGAATGGTCAGCATCACGGCAGCAGGCAGAGGCAGCTATCGCACTTTCCGATGAGCAAGGATTTGCGAGTATTCTGGAACAAGCAAAACAGCTTCGTGGGTACGCACTGGTTCAGATGGGAGAAACGGAAAAAGGAATAGCTTTGATCCGGGAAGGGTTTGCCGCCTATCGGGCAACGGGAGCGGTAATAAACTGTGTGTATTTCCTCGCCAATCTCGCCACCGCATATACCAAAGCTTCGCAGTGGGAGGAAGGACTCGCCGCTGTGGCAGAGGCAATCGGGCTCGTGGAAGGGACAGAAGAGCGCTACTACGAAGCAAGGCTCTATCAACTCAAAGGGGAATTGACACTCCAACGGTTAAGCGTTGAGAGTTCGCTCGCTACCCTTCAACAGCAAGCAGAGGAATGCTTTCGAAAATCTATCGAGATTGCGCAGCGACAGGAAGCTAGGTCTTTTGAGTTGATTGCGGTGATGAGCCTGTGCCGGTTATGGCATCAACAAGACAAGAAAACCGTGGCTCGGGGGCTACTCGCCGAAATCTACAACTGGTTCACCGAGGGCTTCGACACCGCCGACCTCATCGACGCCAAAACCCTCCTCAACAATCTGAACGGATAGTAGAATTCGCGAACCCGCCAGGCGTCGGTGCCGCCTTCTTGTTGTCAATCGGTCCGTGGAGGCATTGGCTGCGTCTCAGCTCTGACCCAACAGCCAGAACGCTCGACCAAGCCAATCAGTCCCCATTCTCCGCCGAAGCGTTCGCCGACCCCACCCTGTTAATTTGATTGAGCACCCGTCCCGGCAAAGCGATCAGTATGACGTAGGCGACGGTCATTATCGCGCCCGCGACTACCAGCGCCACGGCGGCTCCGAGCCACATTACGAGCGGCGGCGCCAGGCCGAATTTGACCAGGTCGATGCGCCAGCCTCGTGGGAACATGATGATATACCGTGCGATCCATCCCATCAGGAGGCGTCCCAGGGCCAACGGCAGGGCCACGCCATTTTTGATCTTCCAGCGCCAGTCACGGGCTTCGGCTCCAAACCACAACGAGAAGATCCAGAACGCCGCTAATAAGCCCCAGAAATTGAAAATTAGATTCATGCGCGCCGCTTCGCGCCAATGAATTGGCGCCAGCACCCACGGCGGGATCGCGCTCAGCCGATAGATGTCCGACATGACTTGCTGCACCATAAACATAATGTAGAGCGCCCACGGCACGAATAGGACGGCAGTCAGTATCCGGCCCATCTTCCACTTTGACGTGCGTGCCCCTGTTCCCATGCCGAACGGGTAGCGGCAGCGCTGCCACCCCAGCGGTCCATACGGGCCCAATGAAGATGCAATCGCTAATGCCCCAAAACCGATGAATAACTTGTCGCCGGCGATGCCGAAGCGCCACATACTGCGGCTGACAACGAGTATTACCCACCCCATCAGCGCAACGGCGCCGATGCGAAGCCCGAAAATTAGGTTTGCCCAAGTCTTCAGGCTGTCAGCGCGCATCATCGCTGCGCTCTCTTTTTGGGGGAAGCGGTGCCTCGGCATCATTGTATCTGGCTGCAAATTTCGGCGCTTCGGGCCCACGCCGGATCTTACAAGCCGTCAGGATGAGCGGCTCGGGGACGACCGTCGGTATGCCACGGAATCACTCGCCCGCCAATCCGATTATCAATGCGCGCCGGAAAATCAGGGCGGGAGCGTTTTGCGGCATTGCGATCAAAGGATGCCATTGAACCCCGCTTTTGTGATGCCGGGCATTTTGATGGGGAACTGACACTGATGAGCGCCGGCCGTTTGATTGTAACGTTGGAGCAGCTCCTCACGCGACATCCAGACCTGAACAGCGCGGCGGTCAACGGGCAGCTTTCTGCTGAGACCAGTACGATTATAGAGGAGCAAGAGACCCTTGAGGAAAAACGTGTCCAGACGATTCCGCATCGTGAGTTGGCGCGGACGCACCGCGAATCCGATCCGCGTGCAAATGGGACCGAGCAAAGTGACACCGTAGAGTGCCGCGATCTCAGCGCCCTTATCGCTTTCGGCGATCCACTTCGCGAGACATCGCAGATCGTCTCGCGCGGCAGTCAGCAGGCTCGCACCCTCGCGAGCGAATTGGAGGATCCTGAGGTTGTTACAATGAAGTTGGGCGACCGCCGCCCCGGGCTCTATCCGGGCTCCGTCGTCGAGCACCACCGGGCTCTCATTGTAGGTCGTGAAATGCACGCAGAGTATCCCGTAGCGCGCCCCCGGAATTGGCGTTCTGGGCCAAAGCCGTTGCGCGGTTCGTTCCCAGAGAGGCCAGGCGCGCAGTAAACCCGCCGGAAGTCCCGGCTCGGTGCGGGCCGCGCCAACGCGCAACACCTTCTCGATCGAAGATTGGGACTTGAGCCTCCCGGCCGCCCCGACGCTGCGGGTAATAGCGCGATCTCGCGGGAGTCCGTGCCACTCCGAGATGCAATCAATCTCCCCATGAGGCCAAAGGCATCCCAGCCGCTCTTTGTTCGAATGCATTAAAGAACCTTGTTCGCCGCTGTTGATCTAGATAGCCCAGACCAAAATTTGCTTCCCGCATGGATTCACAGTCAATACATATTCATTCATTCTTTATCATGGACCATCGTGGACTAAATGAGTAATATTCGATGCTTGGATGGCGATAAGACTCTCTCTCTGAACAGGAAAGCACGTCACCAACCACTAGAATGAACCAGAGGCCGCGATGAAAAAGTCTCAACTTATCAACACTTTACAGCGGCGAAATACCGCCCCCGTTCCTGGCGCACCGTCAGCGGAGATCGGAGAAACGCGTCGGAGAGCGCACGTCCACGTTCGACGTGGCTGGCTCGGCAAGGCCGCTCTGCCGCTATTTGTCACGATGGTCTGCGCCCCTTTAGGCAATTTCGCTTCGGGGTTCGGAGTTTCGGCGCAAGCGGCCGACTCGCCCGTTCCTGACGTCAAACCGAAGAAGCCAGCACCAAAGTTTCGCGTCTTTTCCAGCGCCGGAATCGATAATCCCGGCGGGGTCGCCGTTGATGGCTCTGGTAACGTCTGGGTCGCGAGTCATGGCGACAACAGCGTGATCGAAATTCCCGCGGGAGCAACTACTTCGAAGTCCTTGGTGAAAATCACTGGCGGCGGACTGGAAGGGCCGGCTGGAGTCGCGGTCGATTCCGCCAACAACGTCTGGGTGACCAACCAGAAGGGCAACAGCGTCACTGAACTGCCGGTCGGCAGCCCGAAGTCACCGGTCAATTTCACTGGCGGCGGCATCAGCAACCCATTCGGAATTGCGGTGGATTTAAATGGCAAAATCTGGATTGCGAACTGCGGGTTGGGATTTTGCCAGGGTCCCAACGCCGTTTCAACGGTAACCGAACTTAATCCTGACGGTAGTGCCGTGACCGGCTCGCCGTTCCTCGGCGAATGGGGTGCCGGCAGCTTCCTCGGCATCGCAGTCAGCAAGAATAATGACATCATGATCGCCGACGCCTTTGATCAGCAGGTATTCCGCTTGATCGGCGGGGTCCCCGCTTACGCACAGTTTGGGGATTCTGGCGGTCAGTTCAACTTCCCTGCCGGAATCGCGACCGATGCCAGCGGCAATGCGTGGGTCACCAACGCGTCGCAGTACGGTTCCGTGGTCACGGAGCTGGCGAACGACAACCCTATTGCGAAAGGGGTCGACTTTTCGGCTGCCAGTATCAGCGCTCCCTCCGGAGTTGCAGTTGACGGCGCCGGCAATGTCTGGGTCGCTAACGTCCATTCGAATTGCGTCACGGAAATCCCCGCGGGCGGAATAGCCGCACCGGTCAAGTTCAGCGCCAAGGGCATCAGCTTTCCTACCGGTCTGGCCATCGATGGCGGCGGGAACGTCTGGGTGGCGAGCTTCGGTCATACAATCGACGGAAAAGGCAAGGGAGCAGGTAATGTTATCGAGCTGATCGGTGTCGCTTCACCGGTCCTCACTCCGGTGATCGGTCCGCCTCAGCCAAAGCCATGAGCCCGCGGAACCGAGCCTCTCGACGATCGCGTAACCTGGAAGCCGATAGCTTCATTTCCGGCTGACTCGGTATCCTATCGCGCCGTCTTCGAGGTGGCGATTTTCTAGAACGGCGAGACTTCCGCAGGGGCCTCCGATGCAGTCGAATTGCGCGCTCAGCGCGACGCCAGGATCGACGCTGTTCAGCCACCGGAAAAGTCACACGAATCCGGGTCGCCCTCGCCGACGACGGTTCGACCGAAGTTTTCTTCCCGGCGTTTCGAACTAAGCCCGGGCAATATCCTACAGCTTGGTTCAAAACGGCACAGATCGCAGCTGTGGCAACTGGTAAAGCATTCCTATCAGGCACACTTGTCTCAGTTACGGACACTTTTTGATTTCGCCGGATGTAGCTTGCCAACCAAAGTTGAGGTGTTAACTTGCGTATTCGCATAAGCCTCCGCGTGTCATAACCGACGATTTCATCCCGTAAGAAAGCATCATTTAACGCCTCGAACTTCCGCGCGGATCGGTCACCGGACATTGGTTCATATTTTGCTGTTATGGGTGAACGATATCTCTGAATTGGAACGATACTAGAAGTAATCCGATCGGAGCTGCGGCATAGGTTGCCGTCAGTTGTGGGGGGCGCAGATGATTTCGCGAATGCCGAACAAGAAACCGGCTAAGGTGTCACGAACGTTTAATCTTCCAAAAGCCGCGACTGGTATCCAGGGTTTGGACGCGGTCACTGGTGGCGGATTACCGAAAGGCCGGCCCACCCTGATATGCGGCGGGGCGGGCACCGGCAAGACCCTGATGGCGATGGAATTTCTGGTGCGTGGAGCTACTGAATATGGAGAGCCGGGCGTTTTCGTATCGTTTGAGGAACGGCCTGTCGATTTGGTGGCCAATGTAGCTTCTCTTGGATTTCATCTCAGTAAGTTACAGGATCAGAAGAAGCTCGCGGTTGACTATGTCCACCTGGAACGTAGCGAGATCGAAGAAACTGGCGAATACAACCTGGAAGGACTGTTTATTCGTCTGGTCAGCGCAATCGATAGCGTCAAGGCCAAGCGTATCGCTTTCGATAGTCTGGAAAGTCTTTATGCGGGTCTGCAGAATCACGCTGTCGTGCGCGCTGAGTTGCGTCGGTTGTTCGGCTGGCTGAAAGATCGTGGCATCAGCGCGGTAATCACTGCGGAGCGCGGCGAAGGCGCGTTGACGCGCTATGCACTGGAAGAGTATGTCGCGGATTGCGTGATTCTGCTCGATCATCGCGTGGCCGATGAGGTTTCAACGCGCTACCTGCGCGTAATCAAGTATCGCGGCACCTCACACGGTACCAACGAGTTCCCGTTCCTCATCGGCGAGAGCGGCCTGTCGGTGCTGCCGATTACCTCGGTGGCGCTCGATTTTGCCGCCTCGCGCCAACGCATCTCCAGCGGTATCCCGCATCTGGACGAGATGCTCGGCGGCAAGGGCTACTATCGCGGCAGTTCGGTCCTGATCGCAGGAAACCCGGGCACCGGCAAGACCAGCTTCGCGGCTTCGTTTGCCGACTCGATTTGCCGCAGCGGTCAGCGTTGCCTGTATGTCGCGTTCGAAGAGTCTCCTGCCCAGCTGACGCGCAACATGGGATCGATCGGAATCGATCTGAAGCACTGGAATGACAAGGGACTGCTGAAGTTTTACGCCGTACGTCCGACGGCGAGGGGACTCGAGGAGCATCTGCTGACCATCTGGGATCTGATCGTCCGCTGGCGGCCTGAAGCAGTGGTGCTCGACCCCATCACCAATCTGATTTCAATCGGCGCGCTGCAGAGTGTCACCCGGATGCTGATGCGCCTGATCGTCTATATCAAGAGCCGGGGCCTGACCGGCGTTTGCACTGCCCTCCTCCACGACGCAGCCGATCCGCAGCTGAGCTTCACCGGCATCGCATCGGCGATGGATACTCGTCTGATGCTCATGAACCAGCAGGCGAACGGCGAGCATAATCGGCTTTTCTACATCATGAAATCTCGCGGCGCGGCACATTCCAATCAGATTCGCGAGTTTAAGCTCACGGATCGGGGCGTGCAGATCCTCGACGTCTATAACTGTCCGGGCCAGGTACTGACCGGTTCGGCGCGCATCGCTCAGGAAGCCGTCGAGCGCGATGAGAAGGCCGGGCGCCACAAGGTGCTGGAGAAGCAGCGGCGTGAACTGGTCGAACGGGAAAATGTGATTCAAGAGCAGATCCGGGTCCTCGGTGATCTGATCGAGGCGGGCGCGGGAGAACTCGAGCGGTCTATTCCAGGGGGAAAATCGCATCCGGCGGCGCCCATGCGTCGGAAAAAGACCCGGATGAAGCCCAGGATTGTCGCCGCGCATGTCAACGGCGCTAACGCTCCTTCGCCGGAGGAACCATGAAAACTTCGCCTGCCGGCGCCGGCGGTCAGCCGCTAGCGACGGGTCCTCAAAAATCAACGGGCACCCGTCGCAAAGCAATCACGGTCAAACGGCCGGTGGAAACCTGGAGCCTGGAACTTTATGTGGCGGGCTTGACTCCGGGAGCGAGGCTGGCGCTGGCCAATCTTAAGGCGGTTTGCAAGGAGCACCTCGCCGGGCGTTACCAAATTGAGGTTGTTGACCTGGTGAAGCATCCCCAGCTCGCGCGTGGCGAACAAATTCTCGCTCTGCCGACGCTGGTACGCCGTCTCCCGCAACCGCTGCGCCAGGTGGTCGGCGACCTTTCGGACACCCAAAGAGTACTGGTTGGCCTGAACCTGGCGCCGAACGCTTTACGGAGCTGAAAATGCATTCCCACGATCAATCGGCCGTCGAAGCGGACGACCTGGAAAACGCGGCGGCCGATGAACGCCTGCTCCTGGAGCTCTATGTTGCGGGGACCATGCCGCGCTCGGTGCAGGCGATTAGCGACGTCAAGCAGATTTGCAAACAGTTTTTCAAGGGTCGCTATGTACTCAAAGTCTTCGATCTTACACGTAATCCGGAACTCGCGAGCGTCAGACAGATTCTGGCGCTGCCGACGCTGATCAGGGTCAGGCCCGCACCGCCGCGGCGTTTGATTGGCGACTTTGCCGACGCTCGGCGCGTGGCCGCAGCGTTGCGGAGTTAGGTTCGGCATGCTTATCAACGAGCAAGGCAGCAGCGATCTGATCGCCGAACTGAACGACACCAAGGCACGTTTGAAAGAGGCGCTCGAGACTATCGAGGCGCTTCACCACGGCGGCCTGGACGCGATTGTGAGAACGCCGAAGAACGGCTCGATTCCGCGCATCGGCGTGCAACTGTTTCACGATCGAGTGGTCTTCGATCAACATCACACCTTGCTCGACGCGATCGCGGAAGGTGCGGTGATGATCGTGCCCGAGGGTACGATTGTGTACTGTAACGCCGCTTTTGCACTCGCAGTGGGAAAACCTCTGGAGGAGACCCTAGGCGCTGACTTCCGCGATTTTATACAGCCTGGAGATACGCCGCGCTTCGACGCATTGCTCGCCAGGGCCCGCGACGGCACCGCCCGCGAGGAATTTAATCTGACCACCACCGCTGAGGGCGGATATTTAGCGACCCAGCTATCGTTGAGCTTCGCTCGCGTCGATCACCCGGGATCCGCGCTCATGGTGGTCACCGACCTTACCGATCGCAAGCGTGCGGAACGGGAACTGGCGGTCCTCGCCGAGATCGTTAATGCCTCGGAAGATGCGATCGTCAGCGTTTCCAGAGAATTCACCATCAACAGCTGGAATGCGGCGGCGGAAAGGGCTTACGGCTTCACGGCCAGCGAGACGGTCGGAAATAACCTCAAGGCGTTCGTCTCGCCTGCCGAATTTGCTGAAACTGTCGCTAAAATCGACAGCGTTTTCGCGACGGGCCGGAGCGCGAGCCTGGTGCGAACCGACCAGAAAGCGGACGGCCCGCGCTTTATCTCGGTCAAACTTACTGCGAACCGTGACCGCGACGGTAACATCATGTCCGTAGCCGGTATCGGCCGCGACATTACCAGGCTCAAGCAGATCGAAGACGAGTTGCGCGAAGCGCACGAATACTGCCGCGGCCTGATCGATTCGGCCATCGATGCAATGGTTGCGGTCGATCGTGAGATGCGCATCATCGATGGCAATGAGCATCTCGCCAGACTTACCGAAATTCCCAAGAAAGGATTGCTCGGATCTCCCTTCGAGGGCTATTTCGCCGACCACGCGGCCGCCCGAAGCGCAATCGAGCAAACTTTTAACACCGGCTCGGTATCCAATGTCGAACTGGTGGTGATGACGGCTGGCGGCAGGGAGATTCCCATCTCATTTAACGCTTCGCTTTTTTATAAGGCGGGCGAGGTCGCGGGCCTCTTCGGCGTGGCCCGCGACATCACCCAGCAGCGTGCGATTCTGCGCACACTGCATCAGGAGCGCGAGTATAACCTGAGCCTGGTGCGATCATCCCCCGATGGCCTGCTGGTCTGCGATTCCGATCTGGTGTTGACCGACGCCAATGAGCGGGTGGCGGCCTTGACCGGGTACGCGCGAAACGACCTGGTCGGAATCAGGCTACCCTCCTTATTCGTCGAGGCCGGCGCCGCACAAGATCTACTGGAGAAAACCTCACAAGAGGGCTGGGTCCACGAGGCCGAGCTGCAACTGGTAAGCAAGTTCGGGCGCGAGATTCCGGTCTCGCTGAACGCCGCGGCATTCATGGAAAGCGGTGGTCCGGCACGCCGGATCGTGGCCTTCGTGCGCGACATCACCGAGCGCAAGCGCGCCGAAAAGGAACGCTCGCTGCTCGCGGCGATAGTCGAGTCTTCGGGCAACGCGATCTTCAGCGAAGCGTGCGATCTGACCATAACCAGTTGGAACCCGGCAGCGGAAAAGCTTTTCGGCTACAGCGCTAAAGAGGCAATTGGACGCAGCGCCGCGCTGCTCGCTCCGCTGGATCGCCGCGGCGAGATCCTTCGGTACACGCAGAGCGTTCGACTTTCCGGCAGGCCGGAGAGCTACGAGACCATGCGGGTTCGCAAGGATGGCAGCGTGATCTGCGTAGCCGTCACGCAATCTCCAGTTCTCGATCCTTCGGGCGTTGTCGCGGGACTATCGGTTACCGCGACGGATATCGGAGATCGCAAGCGGATGGAGGGGGAACTGGCGCGGGCGCGTGACGCGGCCCTGGAGGGCGCGCGGCAGAAATCGGAATTCCTGGCCAACATGAGTCATGAAATTCGTACTCCCCTCAACGCGATCATCGGAATGAGCGGACTGCTGTTCGAGACCGAACTCAGCTCCGAACAGGGCGATTTTGCGCACGATATCCAGGAAAGCGGTAATGCGTTGCTCAGCCTGATCAACGACATCCTGGATTATTCCAAGATCGCCGCCGGCAAACTGGTCCTGGAGGAGATCGATTTTGATCTCACCCGAGTCATAGAGTCGGCGACGGAACTCGTCGCCGACCAGGCGCGCCGCAAAGGATTAGAGCTGATGGTCTCGATCGACGCTGAGGTGCCCCGCAACCTGCGGGGCGATCCGGGACGGCTGCGACAGATCTTGATCAACCTGTTGGGCAACGCCATAAAGTTCACCGAGCAAGGTGAAATTGTGGTTGCCGTGAGCAAGCTCAGTGAGAATCCGAAAGAGGCGATGCTACGCCTCGAAGTTCGCGATACCGGAATTGGCATCCCGAAGGAACGGCAGCATTTGTTGTTTCAGCCGTTCAGCCAGGTTGACGCCTCCACTACCCGAAATTACGGTGGCACGGGCCTGGGTTTGTCGATCGTGCGCGAACTGGTCCACGCCATGCTCGGCACTGTCGCCGTATCGAGCGCGCCGTCCGCCGGTTCGATGTTTTGGTTCACAATCAAGGTGGGCACCGCGCTGACGCCAGTTGAACCCGCGGCAGAGCGATTCACTGCCTTGATCGGGACCAGAATTCTTATCGTCGATGACAATGCTAACAGCCGCCGGATCCTGGAGCGCCAATTGTCGGCGCGGGGGATGCTCGTCACGACCGCCGGATCGGCGCAGGAAGCACTCTCGCTAATGCGCGCGACGCCGGTCGGCGAAGCCTCCCAAATAGTCTTGCTGGACGTGATTATGCCTGGGATCGATGGAATTGAGTTGGCGCATCGCATCAAAGCGGACCCCATGCTGGCGCAAGTGGCAGTCGTCCTGGCCTCTTCCGGCGGCTCCCGCAGCGACTATAGCCTTCGCCTGAGCAAGGTGGAGATTGCCGGCTGGTTGATGAAGCCGACATCCGAATTGTCCCTCTGTCATACGCTCGTCAGGGCGCTCGCGTCCCAGAGCAGCGCAATCAATGTCATGGCGCCAAAGGAAAAGCACGCAGTGAAGTCGCAGTTACCCGCAGTCAAGCTTTCCGGCGCGGGCAAGCTCAAAGTGTTGCTTGCGGAGGACAATCCCGTCAATCGGAAGGTGGCGACGCTGCAGCTCAGAAAGTTCGGTGTGGAAGTAGATACGGCGACCAATGGCCGCGAAGCGGTGGAGGCGGCCGCGCTAAATTCCTACGACCTGATACTGATGGATTGTCAAATGCCCGAGATGGACGGATACGACGCGACACGCGAGATCCGTCAGCAGGAAGCCGGCCAGAGCCACACTTTCATCGTGGCGATGACCGCGCATGCGCTGCCGGGCGATCGCGAAAAATGTCTGGTGGCTGGGATGGACGACTATCTCAGCAAACCAGTTGTCCCTCGAGCCTTGGAAGCCAAGCTGACAAAGCTATTTCCGACGCGATTCCGCCGCCCACTGGAATAGCGGGCCCAATGGGTTGGACTATCCTGGGCAGCTCGGTCCTATTCGTCGATGTCGAACGACCTGGCGATGGCGCGGCTATACGGAACCTCCGTTTCGGACATCGAAGCGTTGCGGCAAGTGTTGCTCCAGCAGAAGCCCGGGCGATCAAGCATTCATCGTGGAGTATCGTGAAGTGCGCGCTTGAGCGCATTGTCTCGGTCGGCCTTGAATTGCTTTGACACCGTCGCCGACGGTGCGAAGAGATCGAACCCATGAAACGCCCCGGGATAAACGTGCAGCTCAGTTGGCACACCCGCCTGGATGAGACGCTGTGCGTACTCGATATTTTCGTCCACAAAAAGATCGAGTGCGCCAACCGGAATGTAAGCCGGCGGCAAATTTGTCAAATCGGTGGCCCGCGCCGCCGCCGCATAGGGCGATACGTCCGCCCCACCCCCGTCGTGGCCGAGGTAAGCTTTCCATCCCAGGCGGTTGCTCTCGCGATTCCACATGCGCGGATCGGTAATCGCGTAGCTGGCAGGGGTAAGGTTTCGATCATCGATCATAGGGTAGATGAGAAGCTGGAACGCGACCTGCAATTCTCCCCGATCACGGGTCAGCAGCGCTAACCCCGCGGCGAGGCCGCCCCCACCACTGGCGCCGCCAATGGCGATACGAGTTGGCTCAACGCCAAGTTCGTCGGCGTGACGAAAAAGCCACTTTAACCCGGCATAGCAATCCTCGACTGGGGCGGGAAATGGATGTTCCGGCGCTAATCGGTAATCGACTGATACTGCCACGCAGCCGATTCTCTTGACTAGTTGCATCATGAGTCGGTCATCTTGCTCGACGTCTCCCATCACGTATCCGCCGCCGTGAATCCAGTACAGAGCAGGAAGCTTGTTCGGCTGATCGTTTGGCGTATAGACGCGGAGCCGCACAGCCGGATCGCCTGGAGGACCAGGCACAAATTCATCTCGGCTGCCGACACCCTCGACCGCCGGCAAGCTCGCCAGAATCGTGGTCACCATTTTTTTCATTTTGACTCGGGCTGCAGGAATCTTATTGAGATCCAGAGGGCGGTCAGTCGGCAACTTCTCCACCACGACTCTCAGCTCAGGGTCTAACTGGTCGACGAAGGTCATAGTTGGATCTCCCTCAAAGGTAACTGATGTCGCGAAAGTTATCGCACGATTCAGAGAGGATATAAAACCGCGACGCGCGTGCCGAAGGTAGATCGGTTTCGCGCCTCCGGGGCCAGTGCTCGAGCAATCGCAGCACGCTCTGGTCAAATTGCTTTGGCTTGAACAGGCCCGCCAGCGGGCGTCAGAGAAATCACCAATTGACAATGGCGTGAGTCTGGACGCAGCCGTGAATGGCGGTGACGAATCGGAAATGGTGGTGTTTATCTGTGAATTAAAACTTAACCGACAAAGCAAATGGAATTAGCAACCAGGCCTAATTCTTTTCCTAGTGCTAAAAAGCTTTATTCTTGTGTTACCACCAACGCTTTTCGGGCTTGGTGAAGCCGTCTTTCGAAAATGACAGGGGCGTTCAGTTTCTCATGAAGGCCTTGACATAGTCGACCTCCAGAACGGAGGGGTCAGGCGTTTGGTCGATCGGCCATCCGGCCCCAAGCGCCAGATTTACAAGGATAGACAGGGGAAGTTTTGCCGCAGGCGAAGCCGGCATGCGCGCGACTTCATGCCGGTCGAGATAAAACACCAGGTCATTATCCAGTATCTCGGCCCCGTAGGTATGGAATGACTGGGTCAGGGAACCATACGGCACAGGAATAACCATTTCCTGGCTTTGAGGCTTCACCCCTTTCGCTTTCGGCCAGAGGTGGGAAGTGACGTGGTAACCGTCCGGAAATTTGCCGTAAAACTCAACAACATCGATTTCCGCGTTGTTATCCGAGCCGGTGTGCGTCACCAGCCAGAAAGCGGGCCACACCCCGGGTCCCGGCGGCATTTTCATGCGTGCTTCAAAATAGCCTCCCGCTTGAGCAAAGCCGCGGCCCTCGGGATCCAGGGAACATAGCAGCCCGGACTGCCATTTACCCTCCGCATTCTTTCTGGCGATGATGTTCAGCCCCTGAGGGCCGGTTGTGAAAGGAAATCCGGCGCGGGGATCGGAAAACTGGGCATCGCCGAAATCACCATGCCACGGCGTATGAGCAATCCATTCCGACGGTCCCCATGGCGTAACGTCAAGCGGGCCACGAAACGTTTCAGAAAAAGTTTCATGGTACAGCGATATATCAAGGGCACGGGGTTCCGCGGCGGGCGCATAGGGATTGCAGGCTACGGAAAGAAGAACAGCAATCAGTACAATTGCGAAACCGCGCATCTTTTTCCCGGTATACATGTATTTCAACGCGCTTCTCCTGTTATGAGTGAAAGATACAGAGAGTGGAGTTGTCCAGGTGCATGCACTTCAGTGCGTCAACTTTTGAGGAAGACGATGGAACTGCGACTCCAGCTTGGACGATCTCACTCTAATCGGAGCCCTCGTTCCGGGACCCTTTAGGGGCTGACGATTTGCTGACTGTCTAGCACGTCTTAAAAGGGCCGCCCAGCAAGAAATTAGAATCACCTTTTGAGACCGGCTATGGCTACGCGTTATGCCTCATTTTGCAAATTGAAGACCGACCCATCTGAAAATCGTGCTTTGAGAACCGGGTTCCTATTTGTTCGCGATAAGGCCGGTTACACCCGCTACAAAGATGGCACTGAGGAGCCACCCTGCGATGATTTGTAGCCATAGGTAGGCGCGGAGGGTAGAACCACGCACTGCAATATGGCGTCCAGCGATCACGCACTCTCCCTTTAAGGCTTCATCCGGCCACCAATAGTGCTCCTGGTGCAGGTTCACAAACGGCAGAAACACGTCGAGCGAGTACAATAGCGGGTGAAGCCCGTGAGTTTGATTGCCGGATGGCGGCAGGGAATTCTCCGGCCACGTCAGACGCATCACGCCCGCGCGCTTTCCCATCAGCACTGCGGCCCATCCGACCAGAACGACCAATATTGACCAGTCGAAAGCGAGCAGCGGCCTACGACCGTAACCGATGGTTGCTTTCAGAAACCCGCCCCATAGGCGTCCGAATAGCCCCAGTCTCCTATAGCGATCGTCTTCTTGGGCAATGAATATCGTCACGGCGGACTCATCTTCGCCCGATCCTGCGTAGTATTTCGCAAGCTCTCGGTAAGGCTGCGAATGAAATCCGGGAGGCTGAAGCGCCAGCCAGCGGAGACGGCTCTCGACCGCATTACGATCGCCTGGCACATCCCGCGCCGGTTTATCGTTAGGAGGTTCGTTCTCGGATGAAAGACTATCGTAGCTGAAACCATCGAGAAGCAGCTTTCCCGGCAGGGGCCAACTCATTTCGTCATCGATCAATAACGCGACCGCTGCATTGCTCAGATCAAGCTGGGCGCCGTTTTGCAAAGTCACATCGCGCCAGATAAATGCCCGTGCGACCGACATCCCCGTTCCGACGAAGCCATGCTGGTCGCCTGGCGCCCCGAGAAACTTCGCGTGGTCAACGATGAAACTGTCGGCGACGCGATCGAAAGAGAAATTCGCAACACCGGTTATCTCGATCTCGCCATCCGAAGCCCAACCGATCAGATAGACGACTCCTTCAATGCTCGCTCCAGGCGAGGAGATCGCGACGTTATCGGGGTTGATGAAGTGTCCGGAATCGAAGTGCAAATTTCCGCCGATGCGGGCGCCGCCGAGGTCCACGGCGCCGTGCGACTCGAAGCCGCGGTTGAGCCAGACGTTGCCGCCCACCTGAATCAGATACGCGAACAGCGTTACTTTGAGGCGATCGAGAAATGGTTCACGAGTATTCTTGGAATATTGAAGATTCGCGCCGCCACAATCGAGATCAAGGCCGATTTTCGCATGATCGAGAAAAATCGGGCCAACCGAATGAAACTTTTTGCCCATCGCCAGATTGTTACGAACGTTCAGACCACTGGCATGAATTTCCGCGGCATAGCTTCCATCCAAGTCGAGGTCGGGAATTTCCATACCGACCAGATTGACGAGGTCCGTGAACCTACAATTGAGTAACGCGACAGGGATCGGCACTGTGACTAACGACAGGTCGAGGACGCCGATAATGCGGGCGCCCATGACACGGATACCCTTCGGGTCGATCAGGCCGAGCGCTTCGTGATCAACACACAGCCATCGGATGAGCAGTGCGCGAATCTGGCGCGAAGCGCGCCATTGATCCGCGCGTGCGGGATCGTTGGAAGGATCGGTGGGTAGGGAGCTGGTTCCGGCGACCGCAAACTCGCCACGCTCGACATTCTCGATATCGCTGAACCAGAGCATCGCGCGCTCGGCGCTACTGAGTTTCGGAAACCTCGCGGCCGCCAGCGCAATCAGCCGACTGTTCCGAACCAGTGCTCCATGCGAGTCGGCCTGGCAGATGCTCGGGTGCTCGATGATGCTTAAGAAAATCACACACCACAGCAGTGTAATTGCGCGCAGTATCGACACTAATCGTAAAAATCCTCGGACTCTCGACGCCATCTAAGGAGTTCGCCCTTCGGCATAAGCAAACAGAAAAAGGTGGTCCCTCTACTCCATCTTTACCCACAGCCCGCGCGAGCGCGCCCGCCTCGAACTTCGCTTAAAAGGAACGACGGCAACAATATATTCATGGCGAAACCTTGTTTAAAGTGCGAGATCTAACAGCTGCCGGTTTCAATAGCTTGCCGCATACCTTCGAACGATTGAGTCTCTATTGAACGCAAAGCCATAGAGGAGTAGCGAGGGTCTCTGGGTCTGCCATGCAGAGCCACTCCTAGCAGGGGCGTCCTCCGCCAGGAGTTTTTTGCGACAGTAGTGCGAATCGCGATCCCGTCTGCAAGCAAAGATCGCTAAAGCGGGTTGTTTCCCGCGGGTCTATGACAGTTTTTTCCTTCCCTTTTTTTCTATTTTCCTAATATAAGATA
>Ga0302325_10002548_pt1 | contig 44093 bp, 43 predicted proteins | sample Palsa_T0_2_FD_201948 | JGI IMG/M metagenome (GOLD analysis project Ga0302325, IMG submission 201948) | Peat permafrost microbial communities from Stordalen Mire near Abisko, Sweden - Palsa_T0_2 | ecosystem: Environmental > Terrestrial > Soil > Palsa > Peat permafrost | place: Sweden: Abisko... | reverse complement strand
CTGCATTTCACGTGCACAGACGCGGTCTCCCGGGTAGAGACGCTCTGCGGTAGGCCGATTAAGGGGAGCGCCGATGTCCGTATCGCAGGCTGCTGGTAATCCAGCCGAAGAGCGTCGCGCGATACTGATTGCAGGCCTGTTGATAGTTGTCGGCGTCATCGCGACCACGCTCCCGCAAGTTGTCATTCTCGCCTATATCCCGCTGCAAAACCTGCTCAAAAACGCTTTGCATGCCGATCGCTCGGGCAACGCGGCTTTCCTCTTCTGGACCACGATGCCCTGGAATCTCAAGCCGCTGGTGGGCCTGTGCGAGGATGCCTTGCCGATCTTCGGGAGCCGTCGCAAGAGCTACCTGATGATCGGCGGAGCGCTGGCGACACTTGGCTGGTTTGCGCTGTGGCTGATGCCGATCCGCTATGCGCCATTGCTGACGGTATGTGTGGTGATCAGCTCGGCCATGGTCGTTGCCAGCACGGCAATCGGTGGCTACATGGTCGAGGCGGCCAGGGTCAGCGCGAGCTCGGGCCGCTTGACCTCACTGCGCAATTTCTCCCAGCAGTTCTCGGTGCTCGTGGCCGGTCCCGGCGGCGGCCTTCTCGGCGCGCTCGCTATCGGCTGGACCGCGATTACGTGCGGCAGCATCGCGTTCCTGATTGTGCCGGTGGCACTGTGGGGCATGCGCGAGCAGCGCCAGCACTCTGCGCCCAGACGGATCATGCAGGAGGCGCGCGCGCAGTTCCGTTCCATCGGCCGTGCCGGAACCATGTGGGCCGCCGCAGGGATTGCGGCACTGTTCTACGTGGCTCCCGGTGTCTTCACCGCTCTGTTCTACATTCAGCAGAATGATCTGCATATGAACACCGAGGCGCAGGGCTTTCTGCAGCTGCTCAACGGTGCATTCGGCATGTTGGCGGCGCTGCTGTATGGCGGCGTCCTCTGCCGGCGCTTCACACTGCGTACCTTGCTGATGGTGTGCATGGTCTTGGGCGCGATCGGTAACCTGGCCTATTGGTTTTACGCAACGCCGATGCAGGCTCGTATTGCCGAAAGCATCTGGGGCTTTGGCTTCACGATGGCCGAGGTGGCAATGATGCACCTGATGGTGCGTGCCACGCCGGCAGGCAGCGAGGCGCTTGGGTTTTCACTGTTGATGTCGGTGCGCAATTTCTGCCTTTACGGCAGCAACTGGGCAGGCGCCTACTTCATCGATCATTGGCACCTGAATTTTCACGTGCTGGTGCTGTTGAATGGCGGGACCTCGTTGCTCGCCGTGCCGCTGGTCTTGCTGCTACCCAAGGCCGTCACAATGGTGCGCGACGGAGTCAAGGAAGCTCCGCCGGAACTCACGCAGCCACCACCGCACGCGATGAACGCCTAGGCCCCCGGGATCGACTCGCTGCCTACGTCGATACGGCTGGCGCGCCAGCATTTTACTCTGGTGCGACTTCTTGGCCATCCGAGTCGACCCTGATCTATGATCTAAACAGCTTGCGGGCGCCATGGGGCCTGGCCCGCGAGTCAGCAGCGTATGCACGGACGTAAGCGCCAATACACGATAAGAGTTCTGACGTTCAGTGCGTTAGGTCTGCTCGTTGCCGCAGGTGTTTACTGGTGGCTACGCCCTTCCTGGTCTGGATCGCAAGGGGCTCCTGCGGTCGGTACTAACCCGCCGGCTGCCCACGATAATTCACAACTTGGATTTGCAGCGGCATCGACGTTTTCGGAAGCCGATGCAGCGGCTGAGGGCTGTCGCCCAGGCGCTGTCATTGTGAACGACCCTACTGATCCGGCCATGGACAGGAAGCTTGCGGCGCGCATTGAGGCGGCAAGGGAAGGATTCCAGGCCGCTCTTATTCAGAGTACTGATAATCGTGAGCAAGCCCTGGGGCTGATGCTGCAGAGCGCGGCCGCGACGAGCGCTCGGCACGCAGACAACCCTGCGACGCTCGATGAGCTGGCGCAGCTGGCGCAAGGTTCCGGCGATCCTGCTGTCTACGAAATCGCGCTTCTCACATGCCAGAGAGCGAAAGCAGGCTCCGGCGCTACCAGTTGCGAGAGCCTATCGGCAAGCAAATGGTCAGAGATCGATTCGGATAATGCGGTGCCATGGCTTACATTAGCGAGTGAAGCGAGCCAGCTTCACGATACGGTGAATGAAGCCACAGATTTTCATCAGGCCGCGGTTGCTCACCGATTCGAGAACTACGGCGACTCGCTGCTCGCGATAGCTCAGCCGGCTGAGTCAAAGGATCTTACGCCGCTAGAGCAGTACTACCTGAACGCCGAAGTCATTGGTGCCGCAAGTGCAATGGTCCTGCCCTATGCGAGAGCCGCGCGTGATTGCGATAGTGCCAATAGCGGCAATTGGGACGCATCGGCGGACTGTTGGGCCATCGCGGAGAGAATGGTCGCGAGCGGAGGCTCATTGATCCAGTTTGGTATTGGCATCCGTATGGGCGAACGGTCCGGCTGGCCCGCCCAGCTGCTCTCGGATCTTAAACGCGAGCATGCAGCGCTCATCATGCTGGCACTGGGCAGTCCTCGCGACTTAACCAGTGTGCAGAGCTGCCACGAGGCCATTAGAGAGATGGAACGTGCGAAGCGCTGGTCCGCGATCGGCGAAGTCGCCGCGCTCAGAGCGGAGCTTCCCCTGTCAGGGCAGTCGGAGGAGGACTTGGCGGCGCAGTATGAGCAGTGGAATGCCCGTTTCAAATCCACGGGCAAGCCGCCCTCGAACCCATCTTCGCGCTAGCGCGGCAAGCTGGCCCTTGGTGAGTCCCGGCCTAATTGCCGGGCTCACAAAATGGTGGAGGCGGCGGGAATTGAACCCGCGTCCGCAAGCCCTAGACTTCAAGCTCTACGTGCGTAGCCGTTTCTTTGTTTCTCGCCCAACGCTACCCGAATGGCAGGGAAGACGTCGAACCAGCGACAGTAACTCTTAACGGGAACACCCTGTAGCACGATGTCCCGCGATCCTATGAGCGCGTCCCCCGATACAGTCGCATAGGCACGGGCTGGTCGGAGGTTAAGCGGGGATTAGGCCGCTAGAGCGTAGTTGTCGTCGTTGGCAACTAAAGTTTGCAGAAAAGTTTAACGAGGCTCACTGCACCTCGGCACGCCCTTGAAGGTTCGTAACCCACGTCGAAACCGGTCGCCCCCGGTTAAAGGACAGTGCTCAGTATACGCCAAATGACGAGCCCGGCGTGCCGGGCCAATTCGCGGCCCAGTGCACAGATTGCAGTGCTAAGTAGGCCAGTAGGGCTCTTAGCCGCGTCGCAGGAGCCTGGCGCGCGAGCGCTCCCAATCCCGATCCTTCTCAGAGGCACGTTTGTCCTGCTTCTGCTTGCCCTTGGCGAGGCCGATCAAGAGCTTTGCGCGGCCGGCCTTCCAGTGCAGATCGAGCGGCACGATGGTATAGCCGCGGCGCTCAACAGCGCCCACCAGGTGATCAAGTTCGCTCCGGTGCATCAGGAGCTTGCGGGTGCGTATCGGATCCGGCTGGACGTGGGTGGAAGCGGTCAACAGCGGGGCGATGTGCGCGCCAAACAGGAACGCCTCGCCCTCGCGTACATAAACATAGGCCTCGGCCAGCTGCGCGCGACCGGCACGCATAGATTTTACTTCCCACCCCGCGAGCGCGAGACCGGCTTCGAGCCGCTCCTCGATGAAATAATCGTGGCGCGCCTTGCGGTTCTCGGCAATTAGGCGCGGGGCAGAGTCGGGTTTAGCCATAGGGATAGTGTAACCGGTCAGGTTGAGCGGGCCGGCGCCATCCTACAAACTGCGCACCCTATGCATGAACTCCTCCGCACTGCCCTCGTCAACAAGCCACCCGCGGTGCTCTATGGGCTGGTGAACGACGTACGCGCTTACCCCGAGTTCGTCCCAGGCTGCACGGGCGTTGAGGTGATCTCAGAATCCCCCGCCGAGATCGTGGTGCGCCTGGCCGTACGCCGCGGCCTGCTGCACACCCACCTGACCACGCGCAACCGGCTCGAGCCAGTCAGCGCCGTGCACATGGAGCTGGTCGAAGGTCCGCTCAAGCAGTTGAGTGGCCGCTGGAGTCTGACGCCGGTCGGTCAGAACGGCTGTCGCATCGAGCTCAAACTGAGTTTCCAGTTCTCGAACCCGTTCAAGGCCGCGCTGATCGAGCCGCTGATCCAGGACATTGCCAGCGCGATGGTCAAGGCCTTCGTCGCGCGTGCCCAGCAGCTGCCATGAATTTGCCGGAGTCCAAGCACTGCTCGGTCGCCGCCGATACGGAATCGGGTGTTCGGCTGTGCGAACTGGAGTTACCCGCTGCGGCAAGCGTGGCCGAGGCGCTGGCAGCGGCACGCAGGCTGCTGGGCGATGCGGGTATCGACTGGGATGCACCGGTGGCAGGGCTGTGGGGGCGGCGCTGCGCGCTCAGTGAGATCCCGGCCGACGGGGATCGGATTGAGCTCTATCGGGCATTGACCAGCGAGCCGCGCGAGCGGCGGCGCCTGCAGGTGCAGCGCGCCCGACGACGCGCGGGGGGTTCTAGGCCCCGGGCGCGTTGACGTTGCGCTTGCTCAAGGGGACCAAGGTGTTGCCGCTGACATCGCTGACCACATGGTCGACCAGATTGCTCTTGTTGAAGTAGACCGTGGCATGCGCGGTCAGCGGCTCGGTGAGTCGCCTCGTCTTCAGATAATAATCATAGTCCCAGCGCTCATTCACGAAGCCACCGGGGACCATCGGCGTACCGAGCAGGTAACGGACCTGCACGCGCGTCATGCCCGGTACCACCTGGTTTAGCGTAGCCTCATCCAGATGATTGCCCTGTTGGATCGGCATGCGATAGACGCAACCGGCGAGCAGGCTGACGCTGACGGCCACGCCCAGCCACAGGCTGCGCTGCAGCGATCGAGGGCGGGATTCAATTGTGGCGCCGCGGGGGCTCATCAGGCTATTCATAGGGGCATGATACCGTACTATCCTCGGAAGTCAGCCGGTTGGGATTGATCAGGGTGCAGCATGGAAGGCAAGGATCTTAGAAAAGCGGGGCTCAAGGTAACGCTGCCGCGTCTGAAGATCCTTGAGATCCTCGAGCGCAGCGGTACCCGCCACCTCTCGGCCGAAGAAATCTTCAAGCGCCTGATCGAGTCCAACGAAGACATCGGGCTGGCCACGGTCTATCGCGTGCTCACGCAGTTCGAAGGCGCGGGGCTCGTAGCCCGGCACCATTTCGAGGATGGTATGGCTGTCTTCGAGCTCAATCAGGGGACGCATCACGATCATATCGTGTGTATGGACTGCGGCGCCGTTGAAGAGTTCGCCGAAGCGGCGATCGAGGCGCGTCAGGAAGCGGTCGCCAAGCGCTTGGGGTTTCGGATTGAAGAGCACTCGCTCGTGCTCTATGGGCGCTGCGAGCGCGTTGACTGCCCGACCCGCAAGGCGCGGGTCGCGGCCGGCGAGAGCTAGCCGGCTGGCTGGCGTCGCGCCGGTGGGCGTCGCGCCCGGGTCGGCACCGGATCGGGTACGGCGGCGGCGCGATTGAGCATCTCAAGTGCATGGGCGCGCGCCCGGGCCGTTATCTCAACGCCCCCCAGCATCCGCGCCAGCTCCTCGATACGATCGGCACCACGGAGCGGCGTTACCGCAATCCGCGTGACCTGGCCTTCGGTGATCTTGGTCACGCGCAGGTGCTGGTGTGCCTGCGCCGCCACCTGTGGCAGGTGGGTGACGCACAGTACTTCACCGGCAGCACCGAGTGTGCGCAGCTGCCGCCCGACGATCTCGGCCACCGCGCCGCCAATTCCTGAGTCCACTTCATCGAACACCATGCACGGTGCGGCATTCTTACTGCACGTGACCTGCACCGCGAGCGAGAGGCGCGCGAGCTCGCCACCCGAGGCGATCTTGGCGACTGCGCGCGGCGGCGAGCCGGCATTGGTGCTGACGCGAAATTCAACCGCATCAGTGCCGTGCGGTGAGGGCTCGACACTCTCGAGCGGCGTCAGTTCGATCACGAAGCGGCCACCGGGCATGCCCATTTCCTGCATGCGGGCCGTGACTTCCTTGCTGAGCGAGCGCGCAGCGGTGGCGCGATGTGCCGAGAGCTGGCGCGCCAGTTCCTGGTAGCCGGCCAGTGCCGCGGAGACCTGGCTGCGCAGTGTCACAAGATCGGTCGCCGCGTTGTCGAGGTTGGAGAGGTCGCTGCGCAGCTTTTCATGCAGCGCCGGTAATTCTTCGGGCTTGATGCGGTGCTTGCGCGCCAGCTCCTCGATCGCCGCCAGGCGCCGCTCGATGGCTTCCTGGCGCTGCGGGTCGGCATCGATCGAATCGAGGTAGCGCGAGAGGCTCTGCGCGCCCTCCTTGATGCGGATGGCGGCTTCCTCGAGCAGCTGCGGGACGGCGGTGAGCGTCGGGTCGGCGTCCTCGCCGATCGGGCGCAATGCCGTGATGGCGCGCGCCAGCAGGCTGTGGGCGGTGGCTTCCTCGGATTCGTACAGTGCCGCGACCGCGCTCTGCACGGCGCCGGTAAGCACCGCGCGGTTCAGGACCCGGGTGCGCTCTTCGTTGAGCGCGGTGAACTCACCGCCGATCAGCGCCAGCGCATCGAGTTCCTGCACCTGATGGCGCAGCAGATCGAGGCGCGCATGGCGGTCACTGGCGGCCGCCTCGACTTTGAGGGTCTGGCTCATCAGCGTCAGCCACCCGGCGTGGGCGCTCCTGACCTGGGTGGCCAGGGACTCGAGCCGACCAAAACTGTCGACCAGCTGCCGCTGCGTTGTGGGGCGGACCAGGGATTGGAATTCATGCTGGCCATGGATGTCGATCAGCAGCTCACAGGCATCGCGCAGCACCTGCACCGGCACTGTCTGCCCGTTGAGCCAGGCGCGGCTGCGACCATCATTGCCGATCACCCGACGGATGCTCAGTTCCGAATCCTCGCTGATCGAGTGCTCCTCGAGCAGGCGACGCAGCGCGCCCCCTTGTTCACCGATCTGCACGATGGCACTGATGTCGGCGCGCTCGGCGCCGGTGCGGATGATGTCGGCGCCGCCGCGGCCACCGGCCAGGATCTCAAGGGCATCGACCAGCATCGACTTGCCAGCCCCGGTCTCGCCGGTCAGCACGGTCATGCCCGGTGCGAAATCGAGTTCGACCGACTCGATAATTGCAAAGTCTCGGATCTGGAGTTGACGCAACATAATGCCTCAGCGCTCGTGAGCTTCCTCGCCGCGGCCCCAATGGAGCTTTGAGCGGAGCAGACGGTAGTAATCATAGCCCGGCGGGTGCAGCAGGGTGATGGAGCGGCCCGCAGAACGCACCAGAAGTTGGTCTTCGGGCTCCATGGCACCCAGCAGGGTGGCATCACAGGTGACATCGGCATGCCCCTCACCGCGATCGCCCAGCTGGATCTCGATCTGCGAGTCGCCCGGAATGACGATCGGGCGGTCAGAGAGGGTATGCGGGCAGATCGGCACCATCACCAGTACGTTCAGCTGCGGATCAACGATCGGGCCGCCGCACGAGAGAGCGTAGGCGGTCGAGCCGGTGGCGGTGGCGATCACCAGGCCATCGCCGCTGTGGGAATTGACGTAGCGGCCGCCGACCTGGGTCTTGAAGTCGAGCAGCCGGCCGGTCTCCCGGCGTAGCAGCACCACATCATTGAGGGCATAGTGCTGGCGGACCGTGCCATTGGCTGTGCTCAGCCGGGCCTCGAGCAGTGGGCGCCGGTCGGTGCTGCACTGGCCTTCGAGTACCGCATCGAGACTGCTGGTCATGTCCTGGATCAGTACATCGGTCAGGAAGCCCAAACGGCCCCGATTGATGCCCAGCAGCGGCACATCGGTCCCCGCCAGCAGGTTGGCAGCCTCCAGCAGCGTGCCATCGCCGCCGATACAGATCATGAACTGCGCGCGCGTGGCCAGCGCCAGCGGTGGCACGCACTCGGCGCCGGGGGGTGGGGCGCCACTGCGCTCCTCATCGCTGACCAGTACAGTCACGTGGCGCGCTTGCAGGTAGGCTACCAGCGCGAGGGCGCACTCGGAGACCCGCGGGTCGGCAAAATGCCCGACCAGGGCGCACGTGTTGTACTGAGGCTTCACTCGGCCTTTTTAGCACGCCACATCGTCCCGGCCAAAGCACCGGGTCGAGGGTTTTGAGGCATGAATGGCCTCTGTTTGGCCGCTGCGGCGCAGGCGAGGCCCGGGTGGCGGGGTGCTGCTTGACGGGCTGGAAATCTGATAGATAGCCTGCGAGGCTGTGAACATGAGCTATGAGTCCAACGAGGAGAGCCTCTCCGATCGCGCCCAGCACCTGCTGCGCGTGCTGGTGCAGAGCTATATCCGCGAAGGCCAGCCGGTCGGTTCGCGCACGCTCTCACGTGATGCCGGCCTGCAGCTCAGTGCCGCAACCATCCGCAATGTGATGTCGGATCTGGAGCAGATGGGCTTCGTAACCTCGCCCCACACCTCGGCCGGCCGCGTTCCGACCGATCGCGGCTACCGGTTTTTCGTCGATGCGCTGATGCGCGCCCGACTCCCCGCCGGAGAATCGAGCGGAGATCCTGAGGTCGAGGAGCTGCGCCGCCAGCTTGAGTCCACAGCCGAAGGCCCCAAGACACTGATCGCCACAGCCTCGCAACTGCTCTCGAACGTGACGCACCTGGCTGGAGTCGTGACCTTGCCGCTGGCCAAGGCAGCGCAGCTGACCCAGATCGAGTTTCTGGCGCTATCCGAGAATCGGGTGCTGGTGGTGATGGTTTTCGATAACCGCGAGGTGCAAAACAGCATCATCCAGCTGGAGCGCCGCTACAGCCCCGATGAGCTGCGCCGCGCCGCCGGCTTGCTCAATGAATTCTGCATCGGCCGTACCCTGGCGCAGCTGCACGAGGAAGTACTGCGCCAGCTCAAGGAAACGCGCCAGAACATGAACCAGGCGATGCTCGATGCCATCGCCGTTGCCCAGCGCGTGTTCACCGGCCAGGAGGAGCCAGGAGCGGAGGCCGGGATCCAGTATGTGATTGCCGGTGAGACCAACCTGATGGGCCTGGCCGAACTGGGCGGGGTCGACAAGCTCAAACGCCTGTTCGAGGCCTTCAACGAACAGCGCGACATCCTTAATCTGCTCGATCACAGCCTGCGGGCCGATGGCGTGCAGATCTTCATCGGGCATGAGTCAGGATTCCAGATCCTTGATGACTGCAGCATCGTGACCGCGCCCTACAGCACCGGCGAAGGCGTGGCCGGTGTACTCGGGGTCATCGGGCCGACCCGCATGGCCTACGAGCGTGTCATCCCGATCGTGGATGTCACCGCGAAATTGCTGGGCGCGGCCTTGAATTCCCGCCGCTGAGCCCCACATAGGGCGCAGATAGGGCCACGACTTGTGCCGCAAGGACACAGGAGTTCGGCCTGTTATTCTATAGAGATCAAAGGATTAGCGTTGAATACTGAAGCCAATTCTACAGCGGCGGCGGCCACCGACGATCCGAATTCCGAACCCGCAATCGCGGCGCTCGAGAGTGCACTGGCCGCAGCCCAGAGTGAGGCGCAGGCCAACCGTGATGGGCAGCTGCGGGCACTGGCCGAGCTGGAGAACGTGCGCAAGCGCGCGCAGCGGGACATCGAGAATGCGCACCGCTTTGCGCTCGAGCGCTTCGCAGCTGAACTGCTGCCGGTGCGCGATAGCCTGGAGCTTGCGCTGCAGTCGGGCAGCGCTGATGCGCCGGGGCTGCTGGCCGGTGTAGATGCCACCTTGAAGCTGCTCGGCAAGGCCTTTGAGAAGGGGGCTATTTCACGCCTTGATCCTGCCGGCGCGAGCTTTGATCCGGCGCTGCACGAAGCGGTGCTGGCGCAGCCCTCGGCCGAGGTGCCTGAGGGCACCGTGCTGCAGGTGCTGCAATCGGGCTACCAGCTCAACGGCCGCCTGCTGCGCCCGGCGCGCGTGATCGTATCCCGCGCGCCCGAAGGTGGCGCCGCGACTTGAATTTGAGTGCTCCTGACCACAACTTAAGTGACTAACACCGTTCTGATTTTTCCGGAGTTCAGCTTATGAGTAAGGTAATCGGCATCGATCTGGGTACCACCAATTCGTGCGTCGCTGTGATGGAAGGCGGCAAGCCACGCGTTATCGAGAACAGCGAAGGGGATCGAACCACGCCCTCGATCGTCGCCTTTACGAAGGACGATGAGGTATTGGTCGGCCAGTCGGCCAAGCGCCAGGCGGTGACCAACGCCGCGAATACGCTATTTGCCGTCAAGCGCCTGATCGGTCGCAAGTTCCAGGACGAAGTCGTCCAGCGCGACATTGACATGGTCTCCTACAAGATCGTCAAGGCCGATAACGGTGATGCCTGGGTCGAGGCCCAGGGCAAGAAGATGGCCCCCCCGGAAGTTTCGGCGCGCGTGCTGATGAAGATGAAGAAGACCGCCGAGGATTATCTGGGCGAGGAAGTCACCGAGGCGGTGATCACGGTCCCGGCCTATTTCAACGACTCGCAGCGCCAGGCGACCAAGGACGCCGGCCGCATCGCGGGCCTGAACGTCAAGCGCATCATCAATGAGCCGACCGCGGCCGCGCTCGCCTATGGCCTCGACAAGGCCGGCGGGGATCGCAAGATCGCCGTGTACGATCTGGGCGGCGGCACCTTCGATGTCTCGATCATCGAGATCGCAGCGGTCGATGGCGAGCGGCAGTTCGAAGTGCTCTCGACCAACGGCGACACCTTCCTGGGTGGTGAAGACTTCGACATGAAGATCATTCACTTCCTGGCCGATGAGTTCCAGAAGGAGTCGGGCGTGGATGTGCGCCGCGACCCGCTCGCGATGCAGCGGCTCAAGGAAGCGGCCGAGAAGGCCAAGATCGAGCTCTCCTCGAGCCAGCAGACCGATGTGAACCTGCCCTACATCACGGCCGATGCCTCAGGGCCCAAGCACCTGAGCGTCAAGTTCACGCGTGCCAAGCTCGAATCGCTGGTCGATGATCTGGTCCAGCGCACCATCGGCCCGTGCCGCACGGCGATGAAGGATGCCGGTGTCACCGGCGCCGATATCGCCGAGGTGATCCTGGTCGGTGGCCAGACGCGCATGCCGCTGGTGCAGAAATACGTCAAGGACTTCTTCGGCAAGGAGCCGCGTCGCGATGTGAACCCGGATGAGGCGGTGGCCATTGGGGCCGCGGTGCAGGCCGGTGTGCTCGCGGGCGAGGTCAAGGATGTGCTGCTGCTCGATGTCACGCCGCTCTCGCTGGGTATCGAGACCCTGGGTGGCATCATGACCAAGCTGATTGGCAAGAACACGACCATTCCGACCAAGGCTGCCAACACGTTCTCGACCGCCGATGACAACCAGACGGCGGTCACGATTCACGTGCTGCAGGGCGAGCGCGAGCGTGCCGGGGACAACAAGAGCCTGGGCAAGTTCGACCTGGCCGATATTCCCCCGGCCCCACGCGGCATGCCGCAGGTTGAAGTGACCTTCGACATCGATGCCAACGGCATTCTGCATGTCTCGGCCAAGGACAAGGCCACCGGCAAGGAGCAGAAGATCATCATCAAGGCCTCCAGTGGCCTCTCCGAGGATGAGATCAAGCGCATGGTGCAGGATGCCGAGGCGCATGCCGAGGAAGACAAGAAGTTCCATGAGCTGATCGAAGTGCGCAATCGGGCCGATGGCCTGGCGCACCAGGTCGAGAAGGCGCTCAAGGATCTGGGCGAAAAGGTCAGCGGCGAAGAGCGGGCCAAGGCCGAGTCAGCGCTCGCGGATCTGAAGAGTGCGATGAAGGGTGATGATCACGATGTGATTGCCAAGAAGACCGAGGCGCTCGCGCAGGCTTCGGCCAGCATTGCACAGAAGGCCTACGCCGGTGCCGAAGGCGCGGGGGCAGGCGCTGGTGCCGCCCCGGGCGGCAGCGAGAGTGCCGGCGCCAGCGGTGCGGCCGGAGCGGACAATGTCGTGGATGCTGAGTTCGAAGAAGTCAGCGACAAGGACAAGGGCCGTAAGGCATCCTAATGATGATGAGGAGCGGGCATCATGCCCGCTCCGTTCTTTGATAGGGATCAGAGGTCGGCCTGACGGGCGCTGATGTCGAAGCAGGATTACTACAAAGTGCTGGATCTGCCTCGCAATGCCGGCGAGGCCGACATTCGCAAGGCGTACCGACGCCTGGCCATGCGCCACCACCCCGATCGCAATCCCGGCGATAAGGATGCAGAGGAGAAGTTCAAGGAGGCCAAGGAGGCCTATGAGATCCTCTCCGATACGCAAAAGCGCGCGATCTACGATCAGCACGGCCACGCCGGCATCGATGCCAGCCGTCAGGGCGGCGGTGGGGCAGGCTTTGGCGGGGCCGAGGCCTTTGGCGATATCTTCGGTGAAGTCTTCGGCGACATCTTCGGCGGCGCACGCCGCGGCGGGCGCTCGCAGGTCTACCGCGGCGCAGATCTGCGCTACCAGATCGAGCTCGACCTGGCCGAGGCCGTCTTTGGCCACACCGCCGAGATCGAGCTCACCAAGCTCAATGAGTGCGAGGTTTGCCACGGCTCGGGCGCCGCCAAGGGCAGCAATCCGATCCAGTGCGAGACCTGCGGTGGCGCCGGCCAGGTGCGCGTGGCCCAAGGCTTCTTCACGCTGCAGCAGACCTGCCCGCAGTGCCGTGGCACCGGGCGCATCGTGCGCAATCCCTGCGATGCCTGCCTGGGGCAGGGGCGGATCCGGCGCCACAAGAAACTCTCGGTCAAGATTCCGGCCGGCGTTGATACCGGCGATCGGGTGCGACTCACCGGTGAAGGTGAGGCCGGGCGCAATGGCGGACCGCCGGGGGATCTGTATGTCGAAGTGCACGTGCGCGAGCATGCGATCTTCGAGCGCGATGGGGCGCACTTAAGCTGCGAGGTGCCGGTAAGTTTCGTCACCGCCGCGCTCGGCGGCAGCATTGAGGTGCCGACTTTAAGCGGGCAGGTGATGCTGAAGATTCCCGCCGAGACCCAGTCGGGTCGCGTGTTCCGCCTCAAGGACAAGGGTGTGCGTCAGGCGCGCGGCGGCGAGCAGGGCGATCTGTTCTGCCGCGTCGTCGTTGAGACGCCGGTGAAGCTCTCGGGCGATCAGCGCGAGCTGCTGCAGCGATTTGATGAGATGCTGCGCAAGGACGGACAGCGCCATGCACCGCGACAGAAGTCCTTCCTTGAGGGAGTCAAGAGCTTCTTCAGCGGTGGCGAGGAGTGATCCGTACCGTCATTGTCGGTGCCAGCGGCCGCATGGGCCGGAGCCTCATCCGCCTGCTGCCAGAATTCGAATCCCTCAAGCTCTGCGCCGCCATTGTCGGCACCGGCAGCGTGGCGCTCGGGCGCGATGCGGGTGAACTGGCCGGGCGCACGCCCGTGGATGTGTTCGTCAGCTGCGAGCTCAAGAGCGCCTTGGCCGGCGCGCAGCTGGTCATCGATTTTTCCCATCCGGCGGTCACGGCGGCGAACCTTGCCGCCTGTGTCGCGGCCGGCGTACCACTGCTGGTTGGTACCACAGGCATCGCCGAGAGCGTACAGGCCCAGTATGAAGCCGCAGCCAAGCGCATCCCGCTGCTGATAGCCGCCAATACCAGTCGCGGACTGAACGTGCTGCTCGAGCTCGCGCGGCGCGCCGCTGCGGCGCTGCCCGAGAGCTATGACATTGAAGTGCTCGAAGCTCATCACCGCGACAAGATCGATGCCCCCTCGGGCAGCGCCCTGGCCCTGGGCGTGGCCGCCGCCGAGGGGCGCGGCATGGACGCCCAGAGTGTGAGCGCTCAGGCACGCGTGGGTCTCACCGGGGCGCGCGCCGCCGGGCAGATTGGATTCGCCGTGATGCGTGGCGGCGATGTCATCGGCGAGCACGAGGTCGTGTTCCTCGGCGAGGGCGAGCGGCTGCGTCTGGCCCACAGCGTGACCGACCGTGCCGTGTTCGCCCGCGGCGCCCTAGAGGCCGGCTTGTGGCTGGCCCGGCAGCCGCCGGGGCGCTACCGGATGGGTCAGGCTTTCATTAACTAAAACAAGATCTTGGGAGAAAGTGCCCAGCATTTTCACCGCCGCCGCTCGAACGCAAACGCGGCAATTTGGGCAGAAATTGGGCGTTTTTTTACGTGGACACTTGGGGGTCTGAACCGTAGAATTTCCCCCGTAATCCGTTTAGCGGGTTAGTCCGCACAAGGCGGGAGGGCGTTCCAAAAGAACTCCTCCCGCTTTGTGCATATGCCTCCCGGAATGCACTGCTCGGCAGCGCTTCCAAGCGGCAAAAAAATGGAAGGATCCCAAGAGCTAACGACAGGGGATACAGAGTGGTGAGTGCACCTGCGGTGCTGGCGCTTGCGGACGGCACCATCTTCCGCGGCCAGTCAATTGGCGCCAGCGGAAACACCACCGGTGAAGTCGTATTCAATACTGCGATCACCGGTTACCAGGAAATTCTGACCGACCCCTCCTATTCCCGCCAGATCGTTACGCTGACCTACCCGCACATCGGCAACACCGGTGCGACACCCGAAGATCTGGAGTCCCCACAGATCTATGCCGCGGGCCTCGTGATCCGCGATCTGTCGCTGGTGGCGAGCAACTGGCGCTCGGAGGGCACGCTGGCTGATTTTCTCCAGCGCGGCAAGATCGTCGCGATCGCAGGCCTCGACACACGGCGGCTGACGCGCCACTTGCGCGAGCGCGGTGCGCAGGCCGGCTGCATCATGACCGGCGAGAAGCTCGATGAGGCCGCGGCCATTCGCCTGGCCAAACGTTTCCCGGGCCTCAAGGGCATGGATCTGGCGCAGGTGGTGACCACGCGCGAGGCCTTCCAGTGGAATGAAGGCAGTGTGTGGCTCGATCAGGAGCGGCCCAATATCCGCGCCCCGCAGCGCCTGCACGTGGTGGCCTACGACTACGGCATCAAGCGCAGCATCCTGCGCATTCTGGCCGACCAGGGCTGCCGCGTGACCGTAGTGCCCGCAAAGACCACCTCTGCCGAAGTGCTGGCCCTCAGTCCCGACGGCGTGTTTCTCTCCAATGGCCCTGGAGATCCGGAGCCTTGCGATTACGCCATCCGTGCGATCAGCGAGCTGTTGGAAACCGATGTGCCGATCTTCGGCATCTGCCTCGGGCACCAGCTCCTCGCGCTGGCAAGCGGCGCACGCACGGTGAAGATGAAATTCGGTCATCACGGCGCCAACCATCCGGTACTCGAGATCGCCACCGGCCGCGTGATGATCACGAGCCAGAATCACGGCTTTGCCGTCGATGAGACGAGCCTGCCCGAGACGCTGGTGGCGACCCACCGCTCACTCTTTGATGGGAGCCTGCAGGGCGTGGCGCGCAGCGATCGGGCCGCCTTCAGTTTCCAGGGGCATCCGGAGGCAAGCCCTGGGCCGCACGACATGACGCCGCTGTTCGAGGCCTTCATCCAGGCGATCATCCGTCGCCTCCAGCAACAGCTGCGATTGCTGCGCGCGCAGTCGCGCAAGCAGAGCGCCGAGGGCTAGCAGCACTCGGCTACAGATCAAGGCGAATTAAAGTTCACTGACCGACACTGGCGAGTTCAAGACCCCAACATGCCCAAGCGCACAGACATTAAGAGCATCCTGATCATCGGCGCCGGGCCCATCGTCATCGGCCAGGCGTGCGAATTCGATTACTCCGGGGCGCAGGCCTGCAAGGCGCTGCGCGAGGAGGGCTACCGGGTCATCCTGGTCAACTCCAATCCGGCCACGATCATGACCGATCCTGAGATGGCCGATGCGATCTACATCGAGGCGGTCAACTGGCGCACCTGTGCCCGCATCATCGAGAAGGAGCGGCCCGATGCGCTGCTGCCGACGATGGGTGGTCAGACGGCACTGAACACCGCCCTCGATCTGGTGCGCGAGGGAGTGCTGGCCAAGTTCGGTGTCGAGCTGATCGCCGCTTCCCGCGAGGCGATCGACATGGCCGAGGATCGCGAGCTGTTTCGTAACGCCATGCGCGAGATCGGGCTCGAGACCCCGCACTCGCAGATGGCACGCAGCCTCGAAGAGGCTTTCGCGGTGCAAAGCACGATGGGCTTCCCGATCGTCATCCGGCCCTCCTTCACGATGGGCGGGAGCGGCGGCGGTATTGCCTATAACCGCGAGGAGTTCGAGGACATCGTGGCCCGCGGCCTCGATGCCTCCCCGACCCATGAGCTGCTGATCGAGGAGTCGGTCATTGGCTGGAAGGAATACGAGATGGAGGTGGTGCGGGATCGTAACGACAACTGCATCATCATCTGCTCGATAGAGAACCTGGATCCGATGGGCGTGCACACCGGGGATTCGATCACGGTGGCACCGGCCCAGACGCTGACCGACAAGGAATACCAGCGCATGCGCGACGCCTCGATCGCGGTGCTGCGCAAGATCGGGGTTGAGACCGGAGGCTCGAACGTGCAGTTCGCGGTCAACCCAGCCGACGGGCGGCTGCTGGTGATCGAGATGAACCCGCGCGTCTCGCGCTCCTCGGCACTCGCCTCCAAGGCCACTGGCTTCCCGATCGCCAAGGTTGCGGCCAAGCTGGCGGTCGGTTACACGCTCGATGAGCTGAAGAACGAGATCACTAGCGGCGCGACGCCGGCTTCGTTCGAGCCGACGATCGACTACGTGGTGACGAAGATTCCGCGCTTCACGTTCGAGAAATTCCCGATGGCCAATACGCGTCTGACCACGCAGATGAAGTCGGTCGGCGAAGTGATGGCCATCGGCCGCACCTTCCAGGAATCGCTGCAGAAGGCACTGCGCGGGCTCGAGACCGGGCTCGATGGGCTCGATCCCAAGCTCACGCTGCCACTGTCTGAGGAGAGTGCCCGGCAGCTCGCCTATGAACTGCGTTCGGCCGGTCCCGACCGACTGCTGTTCGTGGCCGATGCGTTGCGCGCCGAGTGGGACCTGAAGAAGGTCCATGAGCTCTCCGGCATCGATCCGTGGTTCCTGGCGCAGCTGAAAGATCTGGTCGATGAGGAGACGCGCGTTAAGCGCGAGGGCGAACCGGCGCTCGGCAAGGACCGGCTGCGCGAGCTCAAGCGCAAGGGCTTCTCGGATCGGCGCCTCGCGACCTTGACCCGCAGCACGGAGAACGTGATCCGCGCGCGCCGGCGCGAGTTTGGTGTGGTGCCGGTATTCAAGCGCGTCGACACCTGCGCGGCCGAATTCGCCACCACCACCGCCTATCTGTACTCGACCTACGAGGAGGAGTGCGAGGCTGAGCCGACCCGCAACCGCAAGATCATGATCCTGGGCGGTGGCCCAAACCGTATCGGCCAGGGGATCGAATTCGACTACTGCTGCGTGCACGCGGCACTCGCGCTGCGCGAGGATGGCTTCGAGACCATCATGGTCAATTGCAACCCCGAGACCGTCTCCACCGACTACGACACCTCCGACCGGCTCTACTTCGAGCCGCTCACCCTCGAGGATGTGCTCGAGGTGATCGCCAAGGAGAAGCCCGAGGGCGTGATCGTGCAGTTTGGCGGGCAGACGCCGCTCAAGCTGGCCCGCTCGCTCGAGGCCGCCGGGGTCCCGATCATCGGCACCTCGGCTGATTCGATCGACATTGCCGAGGATCGCGAGCGCTTCCAGCAGATGGTCAAGCGCCTGGGGCTCCTGCAGCCGGCGAACGCCACCGCCCGGACCGAGGAGCAGGCCGTGACGCTGGCGCGCGAGGTGGGCTATCCGCTGGTGGTACGCCCCTCCTATGTGCTGGGGGGCCGGGCGATGGAGATCGTGTTCCAGGAAGAGGACCTGCGCACGTATATGAATACCGCGGTGCAGGTGTCCAATGACAGCCCGGTGCTACTCGATCGCTTCCTCGATGTGGCGATCGAAGTGGATGTCGATGCGATCTGTGATGGGACCGACGTGCTGATCGGCGGCATCATGGAGCACGTGGAGCAGGCCGGCGTGCATTCGGGTGACTCAAGCTGCTCGCTGCCGCCCAACAGCTTGAGCCGCGAGGTCCAGGATGAGCTGCGCGAACAGACCCGCAAGCTCGCCCGGGCGCTGAATGTCATCGGCCTGATGAACATTCAATTTGCGATCCAGGCCGGCAAGATCTATGTGCTGGAGGTCAATCCGCGCGCCTCGCGCACGGTCCCCTTCGTCGGCAAGGCGACCGGCGTGCCGATCGCCAAGCTTGCTGCCCGCGTGATGGCCGGCAAGACGCTCAAGGAAATGGGCGCGCTCATCGAGCGCGTGCCGAGCTACTTCTCGGTCAAGGAAGCGGTGTTTCCGTTCAACAAATTTCCCGAAGCCGATCCGATTCTGGGCCCGGAGATGAAATCCACCGGGGAAGTCATGGGCACCGGCCGCACCTTTGGCGAAGCCTATGCCAAGAGCCAGTCAGCCTCCGGCGTCATCCTGCCGCGCGGTGGCGTGTGCCTGATCAGCGTGCGCGAGCGTGACAAGGGCGGCGTCGTGGCGCTGGCGCAGCGCCTGGTCGCCTACGGCTTCCAGATCGTGGCGACCACTGGCACGGCCGCGGCCCTGCAGGCGGCCGGGATCGAGTGCCGCCGTGCCAACAAGGTGCGCGAAGGGCGCCCGCATATTGTTGATATGATCAAGAACGACGAGATCCAGCTGATCGTCAACACGACCGAAGGCAAGCAGGCGACGCTTGAATCCAATTCAATCCGCCGCGAGGCGGTGCACCGGCGCGTGACCTACTACACGACGCTGGCGGCGGCGCTCGCGACCTGCGAGGCCATGGGCTATCTGGATGAGGTGACGGTGAACCGATTGCAGGACCTGCATCGCGAGGTGGGCACGTGAAGCGCTCGCCGATGACGCTGCGTGGCGCCGAGCTGTTGCGCGCAGAACTCAAGCGCCTGAAATCCGAGGAGCGGCCGCGCGTGATCAAGGCCATCGCCGAGGCGCGCAGTCACGGGGATCTGTCCGAGAATGCCGAATACCACGCCGCGCGCGAGCAGCAGGGTTTTATCGAGGGCCGGATCGGGGAGATCGAGGGGCGTCTGGGCGCGGCCGAGATCATCGATGTCTCGGCCGTGGCTGCCGGGGGCCGGGTGATTTTCGGCGCCACCGTTGAGCTGGAGGATCAGGACAGTGGCGTGAGCGTCACCTACCAGATCGTTGGAGAGGATGAGGCAGAGATCAAGAGCGGCCGCATTTCGATCGGCTCACCGATCGCGCGCGCCCTGATCGGCAAGTCAGCCGGCGATGTCGTGGAGGTCACGGCACCGGGCAAGACGCTGAGCTACGAGATTCGGGTGGTGCGCTACGTTTAGGCCGCGCCGGCTCCGATGTGCCCGGGTTCAGGTGCCCGGGATGACGAGCCGCGGTAGCTTGGGGTGCGCTCGATAGAGCACTGCGACGTGCCCGATGCGGGTTACCAGCTCACTCTGGGTCTGCTGGGTCAGCTCGCTCAGCAGCGCGTCGCGCGCCTCGCGATCGCTGGTGCGCACCCGCACCTTGATCAGTTCATGATCGTGCAGAGCACGCTCGGTCTCGGCTGCCACGCCGGCGCTAAGGCCTGTCTTGCCGATCATGATCACCGGCTTGAGCGGATGAGCCTTGCCGCGCAGGAACTTGAGCTGTTTTTCTGAGAGTGCCATGAGCCGTATTATGAAGCCCGCGAACCGCGTGCGGCGAGCGATTTGACAGCAATGGCCCGCCGTAGCAAAAGCAGTCAGCAGTGGCTCGCCGAGCATTTCTCTGATCCGTTCGTCAAGCGGGCGCACGCCGAAGGCTGGCGCTCGCGGGCGGTCTTCAAGCTCGAGGAAGTGGACAAGCGCGAACGCCTGCTGCGTCCGGGCCTGACGATACTTGATCTGGGCGCCGCGCCCGGGGCATGGAGCCAGTACGCCCGCAAGCGCATCGGCGCCAAGGGCCGGATCATCGCCAGCGACATCCTGCCGATGGATGCCCTGGCCGGCGTCGAGTTCCTGCAGGCTGATTTTCGCGAACCCGAGGCTGCCACCCAGCTGGCGGAACTGGCCGGCGGCAAGGGCATCGATGTGGTGCTCTCCGATATGGCCCCCAATATGAGTGGGGTCGACATCGTCGATCAGGCTAAGTCGATGTATCTGGCTGAATTGGCGATGGAATTGGCCCTGCAGCTCTTGAAACCAGGCGGCCATGCCCTGATCAAGGTGTTTCAGGGTGTCGGTTTTCAGGAGTTTGTCGCGGCGGCGCGACGCCCGTTTACCAAAGTCCGCCTGTATAAGCCCGAGGCCTCCCGAGCTCGCAGTCCTGAAAGCTACTTGCTGGCGAGCGGGCGGCGGATGGTGTAGCGTGAGTTTTGTTAAGCCGGCAACCGGCGCTGTGAGGCGGAACGCGCCATTATTACAGTGCAGCATTACCGGCTGAGGCGGAGTTAATTTGAACGATCTGACAAAGAACATTCTGATCTGGGTTGGTCTGGCCCTGATCATCCTGGTGGTCTTCAACCACTACGTGCCGGTCGCCGGACAACCCACCGATATTCCCTACTCGACGTTTTTAAACGACGTCAAGGGTGGCAAGGTCGCAAGCGTCGTGCTGCAGGGCGAGACCATCAGCGGCCAGCTCAAGGACAACACCAAGTTCGAGACCTACAACCCCGAGACCAGCTACACCGCGCTGATCGGCGATCTGGATCGGGCCGGCGTGTCGATCGAGGGCCGTCCCCCGAAGCAGCCGGGCTTCTTCATCCAGCTGCTGCTGCAGATTGCCCCCGCGCTGCTGCTGATCGTGGTGTTCGTCTACATCATGCGCCAGATGCAGGGCGCCGGCGGTGGCCGCGGCGCGATGAGCTTTGGCAAGAGTCGTGCGCGCCTGCTGGGTGAAGATCAGGTCAATGTGACCTTCGCCGATGTTGCGGGCGTCGATGAAGCCAAGCAGGAAGTGGGCGAGATCGTCGACTTCCTCAAGGATCCGGGCAAGTTCCAGAAGTTGGGCGGCAAGATCCCCAAGGGCGTGCTGATGGTGGGCTCCCCGGGCACCGGCAAGACGCTGCTGGCCCGTGCGATTGCCGGCGAAGCGAAGGTGCCGTTCTTCACGATCTCGGGTTCGGACTTCGTTGAGATGTTCGTCGGCGTGGGCGCCTCACGCGTGCGCGACATGTTCGAGCAGGCCAAGAAACATGCCCCGTGCATCATCTTCATCGATGAAATCGATGCGGTCGGCCGTCATCGCGGCGCAGGCTTGGGCGGCGGGCACGATGAGCGCGAGCAGACCCTGAACCAGCTGCTGGTCGAGATGGATGGCTTCGAGGGCAACGAGGGCATCATTGTCATCGCGGCTACCAACCGCCCCGACGTGCTCGATCCGGCGCTCTTGCGCCCGGGTCGCTTTGATCGCCAGGTGGTCGTGCCGCTGCCCGATGTGCGCGGCCGCGAGCAGATCCTGCGGGTCCATATGCGTCGTGTGCCGCTGGGTGAGGATGTACGACCGGCACTGATTGCCCGTGGAACCCCAGGCTTCTCCGGTGCGGATTTGGCCAATCTCGTGAACGAGGCGGCGCTGTTCGCAGCGCGCGCCAACCTGAAAATGGTGACGATGGATCAGTTCGAGCGCGCCAAGGACAAGATCTACATGGGCGCCGAGCGGCGCTCGATGGTGATGTCGGACAAAGAAAAGAAGATGACCGCCTACCATGAGTCGGGGCATGCGATCGTCGGCTACCTGATGCCTGAGCATGATCCGGTCTACAAGGTCACGATCATTCCGCGCGGTCGTGCGCTGGGACTTACCTGGTACCTGCCCGAAGGGGATCGCTATTCCACCAGCAAGCGCCAGCTCGATAGCAGCATCGCCTCGCTCTTTGGCGGCCGCGTGGCCGAAGAGATCGTATTTGGCGTCGACGGCGTGACCACCGGTGCCTCCAATGATATCGAGCGCGCCACAGAACTGGCCCGCAACATGGTGACCAAGTGGGGCTTGTCGGATCGCCTCGGCCCGCAGACCTACAGCGAGGATCAGGGCGAGGTGTTCCTGGGTCGCTCGGTCACGCAGCACAAGCAGGTCTCGGATGTCACGGCCCATGCCATTGATGAGGAAGTGCGGCGCGTCGTGGAGACCAACTACAAGCGTGCCCGCAAGATTCTCGAAGAGCACATGGATCAGCTGCACATGATGGCCGACGCCCTGGTCAAGTACGAGACCATTGATGATGTTCAGATCAAGGACATCATGGAGGGGCGCACGCCGCAGCCACCGGCAGGTTGGGATGATTCGGGTACCGGCGGCAAGCCGGTGACCGAGGAGCTGCCGGGTCGTGCCGGTGGCCCGATCGGAACGACGCCGGCCGGTCAGCACTGAGCTGGAACTGGCGCGCCGCGGTTAGTCCGCGGCGCAACCGGTGCGGCACTGGCGCTGACACGGGCGTAGCGGACCTTGAGTACTCCTCTGTTTCTATCGCACGCCCACGGGCGCCTGGCACTCGACACGCCGGTCGTCATGGGCGTGCTCAACCGTACCGGCGATTCCTTCTCCGATGGTGGCCGCTTTCTCGAGCTGCCCCAGGCCATCGACCATGCACTCGCGATGGTGGCCGAGGGCGCGGCCCTGATCGACATCGGCGGTGAGTCCACGCGTCCAGGCGCACAAGCCGTCTCGTTGGATGAGGAACTGGAGCGGGTGCTGCCACTGATCGAGGCCGTGCGCGCGCGCAGCCCGGTGCTGATCTCGGTCGATACCAGCCGACCCGAAGTGATCCGTGCCGCCGTGGCCGCGGGCGCCGCGATGATCAATGACGTGCGCGCGCTGCAGCGACCCGGGGCGCTCGAGGCCGCCTCGGCCACGGGTGCGGCGCTGTGTCTGATGCACATGCAGGGGGAGCCGGCCACGATGCAGGCCGACCCCCACTACCAGGATGTCGTGGGCGAGGTACGCTCGATGCTTGCAGGGCGGCTTGAGGCCTGTGAAGCCGCAGGAATTGCCACCGAGCGCATCTGTCTGGATCCCGGATTCGGCTTCGGCAAGCTGATCAGTCACAATCTGGCGCTGCTGCGGGGGCTCGGTGAGCTCTCGGGCCTAGGTCGGCCGCTGCTGGTGGGCTTGTCGCGCAAGTCGATGCTGCAGAAACTCACCGGGCGCGCGGTTACTGAGCGGCTGGCCGGCAGCCTGGCATTGGCTACGGCCGCAGTGCTGCACGGTGCACGCATCATTCGCGCGCATGATGTGGCGCCGACGGTGGATGCGGTGCGCGTGGCCGCGGCAGTGATCGGTCAAGCGCCCTGATAAGGGCGGGCTTTAGGGAGATAAAGGATCGTGGCGAGGCGTTTCTTTGGAACCGATGGCATCCGGGGCCGGGTCGGTGAGCATCCGATGACGGTCGATTTCGCGCTGCGGCTCGCGAGCGCGGCCGCACAAGTGCTCGCGCCACGCGGCGGCACGGTGCTGATCGGCAAGGACACGCGCCTGTCAGGCTACCTGTTCGAATCGGCACTCGAGGCCGGGTTTGTCGCCTCCGGCGTCAATGTGCTGCTGACCGGGCCGCTGCCGACACCCGGCATCGCTTACATGACCCGTCGCTGCCAATGCGAGTTTGGCGTGGTCATCAGCGCCTCCCACAATCTGTACGAAGATAACGGCATCAAGTTCTTCGATGCCAGCGGCGGCAAGCTCTCCGATGAGCTCGAGGAGCAGATCGAGGCACACCTGGATGCGGTGCCGATCACCCGCAGCTCCGAGCAGCTCGGCAAGGCGCAGCGCGTCGACTTCATGCGCAGCCAGTACCAGGATTTCTGCCGCACGACGTTGCCGCCCGGCGTGACGCTGGCGGGGCTCAAGATCGTGGTCGACTGTGCCAATGGCGCCGGCTACAAGGTGGCGCCGCGCACGCTTGCCGATCTGGGCGCCGACATCGTGCCGATTGGCTGCTCACCCAATGGACGCAACATCAACGATGGCTGTGGATCGACTGCACCCGAGCTGCTGCAGCTGACCGTACCCGGGGTCCATGCCCAGGTCGGGCTGACGCTCGATGGCGATGGCGATCGGGTATTGATGGTCGATCATCTGGGCCGCATCGTCGATGGCGATCAGCTGCTGTATGTGATCGCAGCGGACCGGCACGCGCGCGGCGAGCTGCGCGGCGCGGTCATCGGCACGCAGATGAGTAACCTCGGACTGGAGCTGGCGCTGGGCCAGCTCGGCATCGGATTCGAGCGGGTTGCCGTGGGTGATCGCTACGTGCTCTCGCGTCTGAAAGAGACCGGCGGGGTGCTCGGTGGCGAAACCAGTGGGCATATCCTGTGCCTGGATCGAACCACGACCGGGGATGGCCTGGTCAGTGCGCTGCAGGTGCTCGGCATCATGCAGCAAAGTGGCCGGAGCCTGGCGGAGTTGACGGCCGCCATGGAGCGCTATCCGCAGGTGCTGATCAACGTGCGCGTGGCACAGCGCTTCGATCCGATGGCGCGCGAGTCGGTCCGCGGCTGCTACGAGCGCCTCAAGGCGCGTCTGGGCAGTGGCGGACGCGTAGTCCTCAGGGCCTCGGGGACCGAGCCGCTGATCCGCGTCATGGTCGAGGCCCGACGCCAGGGCGAAGCCCAGCAGATCGCCGAGGAGCTGGCCGCCAGCGTCCAGGCCGCAGGCCAGGCCTGAGGCCCAAAACCCTTCGGATTGCGCCCCCGGGTGGGCGCCGCTATGATCGCGCGCCGAAAAGCGGCGGGTCATATATAAGAAGGGCGGCTTCATGCGGCGCAAGATCGTAGCCGGCAACTGGAAAATGCACGGTTCACGCGCTGAGAGCGCCACGCTGATCGACGCGGTCCTGGGCGGGCTTGCCACCGAGGCAGTCCAATGCGTGCTGTGCCCACCCTTTGTCTACCTGCACGATGCCTGGCGGATGCTGCGCAGCGGGGTCGTGGCCCTTGGTGCCCAGAACGTGTGCGCCGAGGCGCAGGGCGCCTTTACCGGCGAAGTCTCGGCCGCGATGCTCAAGGACATCGGCTGCGAATACGTGCTGGTCGGGCATTCGGAGCGACGGGCACTGTACGGAGAAGATAATTCCCTGGTAGCCCGCAAGTTTGCCGCGGCCCTCGGGCGCGGCCTGACACCGGTGCTGTGCGTGGGAGAGCAGCTGGCCGAGCGTGAAGCAGGGCGGACCAACGAGGTCCTGGGTGCCCAACTTGAGGCGGTCATTGCCCTGTGTGGCGCGCCCTCATTTGCCGGGGCCGTGGTCGCCTATGAGCCGGTCTGGGCCATCGGCACCGGCCGCACCGCGACGCCAGAGCAAGCCCAGGAGACCCACCGGTTCATTCGCCAGCAGCTTGGGGCCCGGGATGCTAAAATCGCGGCCAATTTGCGCATCCTGTACGGCGGTAGCGTCAAGGCCGGCAATGCGCGCGATCTCTTTGCGATGCCTGATGTGGACGGCGGCCTGATCGGCGGCGCTTCGCTCAAGGCTGATGAATTTCTGGCGATAATCGCCGCCGCTGCCTGAAACGGAACTGAACATGCTGCATTCGTTAATCATGGGCGTGCACTACATCTGCGCCCTCTCGATCGTGTTTCTCGTGCTGATCCAGCGCGGCAAGGGTGCTGAGGCCGGGGCGGGCTTTGGCGCCGGTGCCAGCGGTACCGTGTTCGGTGCGCGCGGCGCGGGCACAGCGCTCTCGCGCGCGACGGCGGTCCTTGCGGCGGTATTCATGCTGACCAGCCTGACGCTGGCCTATGTGGGCACCAAGAAGAGTGCCGAGCCGGTCTCGGTCCTTGATTCGCTGCCCGCTGCCACCAGCAGTGCGCCGCAGCCAGTTCCGGCCACGGCCCCGGCCGTTGCACCGGCCGCCGGTTCAACGAGCGATGGCAAGCCTGCGGAGCCTGCGCCGGCCAAGTAATTTTCTACCTTCTTGATTGAGTTTGCCGACGTGGTGGAACTGGTAGACACACTAGCTTGAGGGGCTAGCGCCGCAAGGTGTGGGAGTTCGAATCTCCCCGTCGGCACCAGATCTTTCGTACAATGGGTTGCTAGTGGTGGGGCGGAGCGGCGAAGCTAATGCGGCGAAGCCGGCCGCCCTTTTTGACAACTGGTACTGGGATGCTCACAAACTACCTGCCTGTCCTGATCTTCCTGGTCATCGCAATGCTGCTGGCCGCGGTGCTGCTCGGCCTGGGCACGCTGCTCGGTCGCCTAAGCGCCCGCCAGCCGGATGCTCCGGCTAAGCTTGGACCCTACGAGTGCGGCTTCGATGCCTTCGAGGACGCCCGTGCCCGCTTCGATGTGCGCTACTACCTGGTGGCGATCCTGTTCATTGTCTTTGATCTGGAGATCGCCTTCCTGTTTCCCTGGGCGGTTTCGCTGGGCCGCACCGGCGGCTTTGGGCTGATCGCTATGGCAGTGTTTCTGTCCATACTCGTGGTGGGCTTCATCTATGAGTGGCGCAAGGGAGCACTAGAGTGGGATTAGAGGACGGTGCGGCCACCCAGGAGTTCGCCCAGCGCGGCTTCCTGACCACCCAGGTGGACAGCCTGGTGGGCTGGGCACGCACCGGCTCGCTCTGGCCGATGACCTTCGGACTCGCCTGCTGCGCAATCGAAATGATGCATGCAGGCGCCTCGCGCTATGACCTGGATCGCTTCGGCGTCGTGTTTCGCCCGAGCCCGCGCCAGTCCGATGTGATGATCGTGGCCGGTACGTTGACCAACAAAATGGCGGCGCCCCTGCGCCGTGTTTACGATCAGATGCCCGAGCCCCGCTGGGTCATTTCGATGGGTTCGTGCGCCAATGGTGGCGGCTACTACCACTATTCCTATGCCGTGGTGCGCGGCTGCGATCGGATCGTGCCGGTAGATGTGTACGTGCCTGGCTGTCCACCGACGGCTGAGGCGCTGCTCTACGGCATCATCCAGCTGCAGCGCAAGATTGCGCGCCGCTCGATCGCCGCCTGAACCGGTTAGGAGAAGCGCTCAAGTGTCGACCCATATCGATGAGCTGGCCGCGCTGGTAGAGGCGCAGCTTGGCGAACGTGTGCGCCGCTACGCGGCGCCGCCAGGGGAGCTCGCCTATGAGCTCGCGGCCCCGCAGTTGCTGGAAGTCGCCGTGGCGCTGCGAGATACCCCGGGCCTGGCCTTCGAGTCACTGATCGATGTCGCCGGCGTCGATTTTCTCGACTACGGACGTGCCGACTGGAATACCAGCACCGCCACCAGCACCGGTTTCAGCCGTGGCGTCAATCCGGATGTGGGTCATACGCTGCGCGGTGAGCGGCGCTATGCCGTGCTCTACCAGCTGCTGTCGGTGAGCAAGAACCAGCGCGTGCGCCTGCGGGCGTGGTGCGATGGCGCCGAGGAGCCGACCGTCGATTCACTCACGGGCGTCTGGGCCTCGGCCAACTGGTTCGAGCGCGAGGCGTTTGATCTGTTCGGCATCCTGTTCACGAACCATCCGGACCTGCGCCGGCTGCTGACCGACTATGGCTTCATCGGCCATCCGTTCCGCAAGGACTTCCCGCTGATCGGCAACGTCGAGGTTCGTTACGATCCTGAGCAGCAGCGGGTGGTGTATGAGCCTGTGACCATTGAGCCGCGCATCCTGGTGCCGCGCGTGATCCGCCACGATAACCGCTACGACCCGGCGCTCTTGGCGGGCGAGAAGCGCAATGGCTGAGATCCGCAACGTCACGCTCAATTTCGGTCCGCAGCATCCGGCGGCGCACGGCGTGCTGCGTCTGGTGCTTGAGATGGACGGCGAGACCATTCAGAAAGCGGACCCGCACATCGGGCTGCTCCATCGCGGCACCGAAAAGCTGGCCGAGTCCAAGCCCTTCAGCCAGTCGATCGGCTACATGGATCGGCTCGACTATGTCTCGATGATGTGCAACGAGCACGCCTACGTGCTGGCGATCGAGAACCTGCTCGGGGTCAAGCCGCCGGTACGTGCGCAGTACATCCGCGTGATGTTCGATGAGATCACCCGCATCCTCAATCACCTGATGTGGCTTGGCGCCCATGGACTCGACATCGGCGCCATGACGATCTTCCTGTTCTGCTTCCGCGAGCGCGAGGATCTGATGGACTGCTACGAAGCGGTCTCGGGTACGCGCATGCACGCCACCTACTACCGGCCCGGCGGCGTCTATCGGGACCTGCCCGACACAATGCCCAAGTACCAGGCCTCACGCTGGCGCTCGCAGTCGGATGCGAATCGGCGCAACGAGGCGCGCTCGGGCACGCTGCTCGATTTCATCGAGGATTTCACCAACCGCTTCCCGGCCTGCGTCGATGAGTACGAGACGCTGCTGACCGACAACCGGATCTGGAAGCAGCGCACGGTGAACATCGGCGTGGTCACGCCGGAGCGCGCCATGCAGCTGGGGTTCACCGGGCCGATGCTGCGTGGCTGCGGAATTGCCTGGGACCTGCGCAAGAAGCAGCCCTATGAGGTGTACGGGCTGATGGACTTCGACATCCCCGTGGGCACCCACGGGGACTGCTATGACCGCTATCTGGTCCGTATCGAGGAGATGCGCCAGTCCAACCGGATCATTCGCCAGTGCATCCAGTGGCTGCGCGCCAATCCGGGCCCGGTCATGATCGAGGATCGCAAGATCCGGCCGCCGCGGCGCACCGAGATGAAGGGCGATATGGAATCGCTGATTCATCATTTCAAGTTCATGACCGAGAGCTACTGCGTCCCGGAAGGGGAGAGCTACGCCGCGGTCGAGGCCCCGAAGGGCGAGTTTGGTGTCTACCTGCTCTCCGATGGCGCCAACAAGCCCTATCGCCTCAAGTGCCGGGCCCCCGGCTTCGCGCATCTGGCGGCGCTGGGCGAGATGGTCGAAGGCCACATGCTCGCCGATGTGGTGGCGGTGATCGGTACGCAGGATATCGTGTTCGGGGAGATTGACCGCTGATGAGCACCGAGCCTGGCAAGAGCGCGCTGCTTTCGCAAGCGACGCGGCAGGAGATTGACCACTGGATCGCCAAGTTTCCGGAAGGGCGCCAGCGCTCGGCCGTGCTCTCGGCGCTGCGTGCGGCCCAGGAGCAGAATCATGGCTACCTCACCCCGGATCTGATGGATGCGGTGGCCGAGTACCTGAAACTTCCCCCGATCCAGGTCTACGAGGTAGCCAGTTTCTATTCGATGTTCGAGACCCATCCGTGCGGGCGTCACCATGTGAGCATCTGCACCAACATCTCCTGCATGCTGCGCGGTGGTGAGGAGCTGGTGGCGCACGTTGAGCAGCGCCTCGGCATCAAGCTTGGGCAGAGTACGGCCGATGGGCGCATCTTCTTCAAGCGCGAAGAGGAATGCCTGGCCGCCTGCACCGGGGCACCGATGATGATGGTGGATCACACCTATCACGAGTATCTGACCCCTGAGAAGGTCGATCAGATTCTCGATGATCTCAAGTAACCCCTAAACTTCAGGCGTACGAGCTACACATGGGTGCATGGGACGACAAGATGAACCTGGTCTGCTTCGAGCCGCTGAAGCTCGAGCAGCCGTGGACACTCAAGACCTACAGCAGCATCGGCGGCTACGACGCGTGGAAAAAGATCCTGGCCGAGAAGACGCCACGCGAGACGGTTATCGAGCAGGTCAAGGCTTCAGGGTTGCGCGGTCGCGGCGGCGCCGGGTTTCCCACCGGTGTGAAGTGGAGCTTCATGCCGCGTGCCGCCACGATGCAGAAATACGCAGTGTGCAACTCGGATGAGAGTGAGCCCGGGACCTGCCACGATCGGGACATCCTGCGCTACAACCCGCACTCTTTGATCGAGGGCATGGCGATCGGTGGCTATTGCATGAATGCCACGGTCGGTTACAACTATATCCGCGGCGAATTCCTCGGCGAGCCGGTGCCGCGCTTCGAAGCGGCGCTCAAGGAAGCCTACGCCGCGGGGCTGATAGGAAAGAACATCCTGGGCTCAGGGGTCGATTTTGATCTCTATACCTACGTCGGTGCCGGCGCCTACATCTGCGGCGAGGAGACAGCGCTGCTCGACTCACTCGAGGGCAAGCAGGGCAAGCCGCGCTTCAAGCCACCGTTCCCGGCCGCGTTCGGCCTTTATGGGCAGCCGACGACGATCAACAATTGCCAGAGCTTCGCCGCGGTGCCAACCATCCTGCGCAAGGGTCCGCAGTGGTTTGCGGATCTGGGCGTCAAGAACTCGGGCGGCACGAATATTTTCTCGGTCTCCGGTCATGTGAATCGCCCCGGCAACTACGAGGTGCCGATGGGTATCCCGTTCGCCGATCTGCTGGATCTGGCCGGCGGCGTGCTCGGCGGCCGCAAGCTCAAGGCGGTGATCCCCGGAGGCTGCTCGGTCCCGGTGGTGCCGGGCGAGGCGATGATGAAGACGACGATGGACTACGATGCGCTCAAGGCGCTCGGATCCAGTGTCGGCTCAGCCGCGGTCATTGTCATGGATGAGACCACTTGCATGGTGCGGGTGCTCGAGCGCATCTCGCGCTTTTATATGTCCGAGTCCTGCGGACAGTGCACCCCGTGCCGCGAGGGCACCGGCTGGCTCAATCGCACGCTGCTGCGGGTACTGCATGGCACGGCAAAGCGCTCGGATCTGGACCTGCTGCTTGAGGTGGCCGGTCGCATCGAGGGCCACACGATCTGCGCGCTCGGTGATGCCGCCGCCTGGCCGGTGCAGGGGATCCTCAAGCACTTCCGGGCGGAGTTTGAATACATGGTCGATCACGGCGGGCAGAGCCTGGTTGCCGCCCAACGGCAGGCCGCATGAGCGAGGATCTGGTCAACATTGAGATCAATGGCGTGGCCGTGAAGGCGCGCAAGGGCGAGATGATCATCCGCGCGACGGATGATCAGGGCGTGTATATCCCGCGCTTTTGCTACCACGACAAACTCGCGATCGCGGCCAACTGCCGCATGTGCCTGGTCGAGGTGGAAAAGGCCCCGAAGCCACTGCCGGCGTGTGCCACTCCGGTGACCGAGGGCATGAAGATCTTCACCAAGTCGCCCAAGGCGATTGGCGCTCAGCGGGCGACAATGGAATTCCTGCTGATCAATCATCCGCTCGATTGCCCGATCTGCGATCAGGGCGGGGAGTGCGAGCTGCAGGATCTGGCGATGGGTTTTGGGCGCGACATCTCGCGCTACAACGATCAGAAGCGCGTCGTGAAGGACAAGAGTATCGGGCCATTGGTATCCACCGACATGACCCGCTGCATCCAGTGCACGCGCTGCGTGCGCTTTGGCCAGGAGATCGCGGGTATTCAGGAGCTGGGCACGACCGGCCGTGGCGAAAACATGGAGATCGGCACGTTCATCGAGCGCAGTGTCGATCACGAGCTGTCGGGCAATATCATTGATCTGTGCCCGGTCGGCGCGCTCAACAGCAAGCCGTTTCGCTTCCGGGCACGTGCCTGGGAGATGACCCAGCACCCGCTGATCAGCCCGCACGATGGCATCGGCTCCCAGCTCTATGGCCACGTGCTGCGTGGCCGCCTGATGCGGGTGGTGCCGCGCGCCTGCGAGAGCATCAATGAGGTGTGGATTTCCGATCGTGACCGCTTTGGTTACGAGGGCGTCTACAGCGCCGAGCGCTTGACGGCACCACAGCTGCGCGATGCGTCCGGCTCATGGCGCGAGACCGACTGGGAAACCGCCCTGGCCGCGGCGAGCAGCGGGCTGGCGCAGTCGGCGGCCGCTGCCGGTCCGGCATCCTTAGGATTCCTAGCGCATGCCTCGAGCACGCTCGAGGAGCTGTACCTGCTCGCACGCCTCGCCGATGGGCTGGGCTCGGCCAATATTGATCATCGGCTACGTCAGCGGGATTTCCGCGACCAGCAGGGCGATGCGCCGCTCCCGAGCCTGGGCCTGCCGCTGGCGCAGGTGGATGAACTTGATGCACTGCTGGTCATCGGCTCGAACCTGCGCGAGGAACTACCGATCCTGGCGCACCGCGTGCGCAAGGCGAGCAAGCGCGGCGCGCGCATCAGCTTCCTGAATCCTGAGCGCTTTGATTACCGCTTTGCGCTCGCCCATCAGCTGATTGCGCCACCGGCTGCGATGGTCGCAGAGCTGGCCGCCGTGCTGAGCGCAGCCCTTGAGGGCGCCAATGCCGATGCCACGGTCAGCGGGCTTCTCCAGGGCGTGAAGCCGGCGGCACAACATCTCGCTCTGGCACAGAGCCTTAAGAACGGTACCAAGCGCGCGATCTGGCTCGGGGCGCTGGCGATGCGCCATGCGGCTTACGCCGACCTGCGAGCGCTGGCGCGGGAACTGGCGCGGCTGACGGGCGCAACGCTTGGCGAACTGAGCGAGGGTGCGAACGCGGCCGGTGCCTACCTGGCGGGAGCGGTTCCACACCGCGGCGCCGGACTGAGTGCGCGCGAAAGCAGCGGGCTCAATGCCCGACAGATGCTGGAGCAGCCCCGCAGTGGCGCGTTGCTGCTGAACCTTGAGCCGTGGGCTGATGGGCTGCAGCCGCAGGCGCGTGCGACGCTGAAGGCCTCGGGCTTTGTCGTGGCAGTGGGTGCCTTTGATTCCCCGCAGCTGCGCGAAGTCGCTCACGTGGCGCTGCCCGCCGGTACCTTCGCCGAGACTTCGGGCACCTACGTGAACCTCGAAGGCCGCTGGCAGAGCTTCAGCGGTGCGGCAACGCCGCTCGGGCAGTCGCGGCCCGCGTGGAAGATCCTGCGCGTGCTCGGCAACCTGCTCGATCTGAAGGGCTTTGCCTACGACAGCTCCGAGCAGGTGCGCGATGAGCTCAAGGCACTGGTGGAGCGGGCCCCGAAAATTGGCTTTGAGAGCAACTATCGGGCGATGCCCAACGGGCCGGCCGAGTCCCTGACCGATGTGCCGATGTACCAGCTTGATCCGGTGTTGCGCCGCGCGAGCTCGCTGCAGCGAACCCGGGCTGGTCAGGCGCCTGCCGTGATCTACCCGGAGGCGTGACGGGCATGGAGTCGTGGCACTGGATTGTGGCTCAGTGGCAGGCGTTGCCAACCATCGCGCATTCGACCTTGATTACGCTTGCGCTCACGATCGTGCTGATTCTCTCCGTGGCTTACATGACGCTGTGGGAGCGCAAGTTCATCGGCTGGATCCAGGTGCGTCGTGGTCCGAACCGCGTGCGGCTGTTCGGCCTGTTCCCCGGCATGGGCCAACCCTTCGCCGATGTGATCAAGCTGCTGATCAAGGAAGTGGTGATACCGGCGCGGGCCAACAAGGTGCTGTTCCGCCTGGCGCCAGCCATCGTGCTGATCCCAGCCTTCGCGACCTGGGCCGTGGTGCCGATCGCACCCAGATACGCAATCGCCAATGTCGATGCCGGCTTATTGTATGTTCTATCCTTAACCAGCGTCGGGGTCTACGGTGTAATCCTGGCCGGCTGGGCCAGCAACTCCAAGTACGCTTTTTTCGGCGCGATGCGCTCGGCGGCCCAGATGGTGGCCTATGAGATTGCGATGGGCTTTGCGCTGGTGGGCGTGCTGATGGCCTCGGGTAGCCTGAATCTTGGCAAGATCGTGGCTCAGCAGCACGGTGGGCTGGTCGCCTGGAACTGGTTCTGGCTGTTTCCGCTGATGATGGTCTATTTCATCTCTGGCATCGCCGAGACCAACCGCGCACCCTTCGATGTCGCCGAGGGCGAATCGGAGATTGTTGCCGGCTTCCACGTCGAATACTCCGGGATGGCCTTCGCGCTGTTCTTCCTGGCCGAGTATGCCAACATGATCCTGGTCTCCGCGCTGACTGCGGTGTTCTTCTTTGGCGGTTGGCTAAGCCCGCTCGATGGCTACCTGAGCGCCGACAGCGCGCTGCGCCACGTGCCGGTGCTGGGTCTGGTGATTGGCGACGGCACCCACTGGCTGCTGCTCAAGATGTTCATCGTGCTGTGTGTGTTCCTGTGGCTCAGGGCCACGTTCCCGCGCTATCGCTATGACCAGATCATGCGCCTGGGCTGGAAAGTGCTGATCCCGATCACGCTCATCTGGATCGCTGTCGAGGGTGTCATGGTCTATTACCACGTCGGTCCGTGGGCGCACGCGGCCGGAGGCTAGAGGCACATGGCAATGGTCAATCCGTTCAAGACGCTGCTGCTCGGCGAGCTGCTGGCGGGCCTAAAGGTCACCGGGTATTCGCTGTTCAAACGCAAGGTGACGATCAACTACCCGGAGGAGAAGACCCCGCAGTCGGCGCGCTTCCGTGGGCTGCATGCCCTGCGCCGCTACCCGAACGGGGAAGAGCGCTGCATTGCCTGCAAGCTGTGCGAGGCCGTCTGTCCGGCGCTGGCGATCACGATTGATTCGGACGTGGCGCTCGATGGCACGCGCCGGACCACGCGCTATGACATTGATCTGTTCAAGTGCATTTACTGCGGCTTCTGCGAGGAAGCCTGTCCGGTCGATGCCATCGTCGAAACCCGCATCCATGAATATCACATGGAGCACCGGGGCGAGAACATCATGAGCAAGGACAAGCTGCTGGCCGTCGGGGACCGTTACGAGGCGATGATTGCTGCGGACAAGGCTGCCGATGCGAGCTATCGCTAACGGCGCGCGCGCGGCGCTCAGGGGGACGCTATGCAGCTGATACAGCCGTTGTTCTACGTCTTTGCCACGATCCTGGTGCTGTCGGCCCTGGGCGTGATCCTCTCGCGCAATCCGGTGCATTCGGCACTCGCGCTGGTGCTGTGCTTCTTCACCAGCGCGGTGCTGTGGCTGCTGATCGAGGCCGAGTTTCTGGCCATCGTACTGGTGTTGGTTTACGTCGGCGCGGTCATGGTGCTGTTCCTGTTCGTGGTCATGATGCTCGACATCAATCTCGAGGAGCTGCGGCGCGGCTTCACGCGATTTGCCTGGCTCGGTGCGCTGACCGCGGCCGTGGTGGTGTTCGAGATCGTCGGTGTGATCTACACCAAGCGCCTGGGGATCGATGTCACGCAGGGTGCGGCGCCGCTCCCGGCGGGCTACAGCAACACCCAGGAGCTCGGTACGGCGCTCTTCACGACCTATGCCTACCCGATCCAGATTGCGGCCCTGCTGCTGCTGGTGGCAATCATTGCTGCGATCTCGCTGACGATGCGCCGCCGCAAGGGGCACAAAATGCAGAATATTTCGGCGCAGGTGGCGGTGCAGGCCAAGGATCGGGTGCGGATCATCAAGATGGACGCGGAGCAGCGCCCATGATCAGCCTCGGCCAGATGCTCACGCTCTCGGCGATTCTGTTCGCACTCTCGGTGGCCGGCATCTTCCTGAACCGCAAGAATGTGCTGCTGCTGCTGATGTGCATCGAGTTGCTGCTGCTCTCAGCCAACTTTAACTTTGTGGCCTTCTCGCGCTACCTCGGGCAGCTCGACGGGCAGGTGTTCGTGTTCTTCATTCTGACCGTTGCGGCCGCTGAATCGGCCATTGGGCTTGCGATCCTGGTGGTGCTGTTTCGCGAGCGGCGCAGTATCAACGTCGAAGAACTCAACAAACTCAGTGGCTGATGCAATGAACCCCAATCTTCTGCTGGCCATTCCGCTGCTGCCGCTGGCTGCAGCCCTGCTTGCGGGCCTCAGCGGCTGGCTGATCGGTCGCACCGCCTCGGCGCTGATCGCCATTGCGGGCGTAGCCGCCTCCTGCGTGCTCTCGTGCGTGGTGCTCAAGCAGCTGCTCGATGACGTACCGGTCTACAACCACGAGGTCTATACCTGGCTCGTCAGCGATGGCGTGCACATGCAGGTCGGCTTCCTGATCGATCGGCTGACGGCGCTGATGATGGTGGTGGTGACCTTTGTGTCGCTGTGCGTGCATGTCTATACCGTCGGCTACATGCACGATGATGATGGCTATCAGAGATTCTTTGCCTACATCGCGCTCTTTACCTTCTCGATGCTGATGCTGGTGATGGCCAACAACTTCATGCAGCTGTTCTTTGGCTGGGAAGCGGTGGGTGTCGTCTCCTACCTGCTGATCGGCTTCTGGTACAAGCGGCCGAGTGCGATCTTTGCGAATCTGAAGGCCTTCCTGGTCAACCGCGTCGGTGACTTCGGCTTCCTGCTGGGCATTGCCGGCATCCTCTACTGCACCGGCTCGCTCGACTATCAGCAGGCCTTTAACGCCGCGCCGCTGTTGGTCGGCAAGACCCTGCATCTGACCAGCACGACCTCGGTGCCGTTGCTGACCTTGATCTGCATCTGCCTGTTCGTGGGCGCCATGGGCAAATCCGCCCAGGTGCCCTTGCACGTGTGGCTGCCCGATTCGATGGAAGGCCCGACGCCGATCTCGGCACTGATCCATGCGGCAACGATGGTGACGGCCGGTATCTTCATGGTGGCCCGTATGTCGCCGCTGTTCGAGTACTCCGACACAGCGCTCTCGTTCGTGATGGTCATTGGAGCGACCACGGCGCTGTTCATGGGGTTTCTGGGCGTCATCAACAATGACATCAAGCGCGTAATCGCCTACTCGACGCTTTCGCAGCTGGGCTACATGACCGTGGCGCTCGGTGTCTCAGCCTACAGTGTCGCGATCTTTCACCTGATGACGCACGCCTTCTTCAAGGCACTCCTGTTCCTCGCTGCTGGCGCCGTGATCATCGCGATGCATCACGAGCAGGACATGCGCAAGATGGGCGGCCTTCGCAAGCGCATGCCAGTGACCTACTGGACCACGCTGATCGGTGCGCTGGCCCTGATCGGCACGCCGCTGTTCTCCGGTTTCTACTCCAAGGATGCGCTGATCGAAGTCGTCGGGGCCTCGCACCGGGCGGGGGCGGGCTACGCCTACTTCTGCGTCATGGCCGGTGTCTACTTCACGGCGCTCTATACCTTCCGCATGGTGTTCATGACCTTCCATGGCGAGGAGCGGCTCGATCATCACGCCAAGGAACACTTCCACGATGTCGGCTGGGATATGAAGGGACCGCTGGTGGCACTGGCAATCCCCTCGGCGCTGATCGGCTTCTTCACCATTCAGCCGGTACTCTTTGGTGGCTACTTCGGTAGCGCGATCAAGGTGCTGGAGCGCAATGATGTCGTGGGTGAGCTCGGCCATGAATTTGCCGGGGCCGGCATGTTCGCGCTACACGCACTGATCAGTGCGCCGTTCTGGCTGGCGGCCTTCGGCGTGCTCAGTGCCTGGTACTTCGTGCTCAAGCGCCCGGATCTGGCCGTGGCGCTGCGCGAGCGGCTCTCCTGGCTCTACAAGATTCTGGTGAACAAGTACTACTTCGACTGGTTCAACGAGAACGTGCTGGCCGTTTTGGCCCGCGGGCTGGGCAAGGCGCTGTGGCATGGCGCTGATCAGGGCCTGATCGATGGTGTGGCGGTGAATGGCTCGGCCAATACCGTGGGCTGGATGTCCGGGATCATGCGGCAGCTGCAGAGCGGCTATCTGTATTCCTATGCATTCTGGATGGTGCTCGGCCTGGTGTTCATGCTCGGCTGGTTTCTGGTGCGCGTCTGACTTCGGGGGCGGGATCGCTGATCATGCAAGGCTCTGGATTACTCTCGCTGCTGATATGGGTGCCGATCGGCGGCGGCCTGCTCACACTTGCTCTTGGGGATGCGCGTGCGCGTCTGGCCCGCTGGTTTGCGTTGCTCATCTCGATCGCAACGCTGGGGCTCTCCATCCCGCTCTACCTTGGCTTCAACAACAGTACCGCCCGCTTGCAGTTCCTCGAGCGCGTACCCTGGATCCCGCAGCTGCATTCCGACTACGCGCTTGGCATCGATGGCATTTCGCTCCCCCTGATCCTGCTGACGGCGTTCATGACCGTGCCGGTGATCATCGCTGGCTGGACCGTGATCGAGAAGCGCATTGCGCAGTACTTTGCCGCCTTCCTGATCCTGGAAGGTCTGATGATCGGCGTGTTTGCAGCGATGGATTCGCTGCTGTTCTATTTCTTCTGGGAAGCGATGCTGATCCCGATGTTCATCATCATCGGTATCTGGGGCGGCCCGCGGCGGGTGTACGCGACCCTCAAGTTCTTCCTGTATACCTTCCTCGGCTCGGTGCTGATGCTGGTAGCCCTCATCTATCTGTACCTGAAGGCCGGCGATTACAGCCTGGCCGCGTTCCAGCAGCTGCCACTGACGCTCATCGAGCAACGCTGGATCTTCCTTGCCTTCCTGCTGGCTTTTGCGGTCAAGGTGCCGATGTTCCCGGTGCACACCTGGCTGCCCGACGCCCACGTCGAGGCGCCTACCGGCGGCTCGGTGATCCTGGCCGCGATCATGCTGAAGATGGGTGGCTACGGACTGCTGCGCTTCAGCCTGCCAATTACGCCTGATGCCTGTCGCGAGCTTGACTGGCTGGTCATCGGCCTGTCGCTGATCGCGATCGTCTATATCGGCTTCGTGGCTCTGGTGCAGCAGGATATGAAGAAGCTTGTGGCTTATTCCTCGATCGCGCACATGGGCTTTGTCACGCTCGGCGCCTTCATCGTGTTCCAGATTCATGATGTCAGCGGCAGCTACCGCGGCGCGGTCAACGGCATCGATGGCGCCATCGTGCAGATGGTGTCCCACGGACTGATCTCCGGGGCGCTGTTCCTGTGCATCGGCGTCATGTACGACCGCGTGCACAGCCGCGAGATCAGCGCCTACGGCGGCGTCATCAACGTGATGCCCAAGTTCGGCGCCCTGATGGTGCTGTTTGCGCTCGCCAATGCAGGCCTGCCGGGCACCTCGGGGTTCGTCGGCGAATTCCTGGTCATTCTCGCCAGCTTCCGTGCCAATTTCTGGTACGCGGCGCTGGCTGGCACGACACTGATTCTGGGCGCTGCCTACACGCTGTGGCTCGTCAAGCGCGTGCTCTTTGGCGAAGTGGCCAATGATCATGTCGCGCACATGAAGGATCTGAATGGCCGTGAGTTCCTGATCCTGGGGGTACTGGCCGTGGCGGTACTGCTCATCGGTCTGTGGCCGGCACCGCTGGTGCAGATGATGGAAGCCTCGGTCCGGCACCTGCTCGAGCAGGTCGCCCTCAGCAAGATTCCGGTGGTTTGAAATGCCCGTCGCAACCATAAGCTTTGCTTCGATCCTGCCAGCCATTCCGGAGATGGCTCTGGCGGTGGCGATCTGCCTGATCCTGCTGATCGATGTCTATGGAGGGGCAGGGAAGCGGGGGCTGACCGCCACGGCAACACTGGTAGCGCTGGCAGTGACCGCGTGGTTGACCTTCACCTATGGGGAGGTCGAGCAGCGCACGGTGCTGTTCAACGGCCTGTACGTCGCTGATCGGCTCAGCGTGTTTCTCAAGCTGGCTTCGATGCTGAGCGTGGGCGTCAGCCTCTTCTACTCCCAGGCCTACCTGCAGCGACGCTCGATCGTAGGAGGCGAGTACTACGTGCTCGCACTGACTACGCTCTTGGGCATCTGCGTGCTGATCTCAGCCAACAGCCTGCTCACGATCTACCTCGGTGTGGAACTGCTGTCGCTGTCACTGTATGCGATGGTCGCCTTCGATCGGGACTCGGGAATCGCCGCCGAGTCGGCCATCAAGTACTTCGTACTGGGTGCGATCGCCTCCGGGGCGCTCCTGTATGGCATGTCGATGCTGTATGGAATGTCCGGAACGCTTGATCTGGATCGCCTGGCGGCAACCGGCACGAGTGCCGGCGCCGGCTACATCATCGGCATCGCGTTCGTGATAGTCGGGGTGGCATTCAAATTCGGCGCCGTTCCGTTCCACATGTGGGTCCCGGATGTGTATCAGGGTGCGCCGACCAGCGTGACGCTGTTCGTGGCCACGGCACCAAAGCTTGCTGCGTTCGCCTTTGCGTTCCGGTTGCTCGCTCACGGTCTGGGCCACGACACGCTGGTCTGGACGCAGATGCTGACCGGCATATCGGTGTTGTCGCTAGTGCTCGGCAATGTCGTGGCCATTGCACAGACCAGTATCAAACGCATGCTGGCGTATTCGGCTATCGGCAACGCCGGCTTCATCCTGCTCGGATTCGTGACGGGGCAGCCGGGCGGCTACCGGGCAGCGCTGATCTACACGTTGGTCTACGTGCTGACGGTACTGGGCTCCTTTGGCGTGGTCATGCTGGCTGCGCGGGAAGGCTCGGAAGCTGATGAGCTCAGTGACTACAAGGGGCTGGCAACGCGTGATCCGCTGCTGGCACTGATGATGCTGTTCCTGATGCTCTCGACGGCAGGAGTGCCGCCGTTCGTCGGCTTCTGGGCCAAGCTGTGGATCATCCAATCACTGCTCAACAGCGGCATGGTCGGATTGGCCAGTACGGCCGTAGTACTCTCGGTGGTCGGGGCGTTCTACTACCTGCGCGTCATCTGGTACATGTATTTTGAGCCGGCCGCGCCTGGCTCTACGGCCGATACCCACTTCGGCACGCGATTTGCGCTGACTCTTAATGCGCTGGCGGTTCTGGCACTTGGATTGCTTCCCAACGCGCTCTTTGCGCTGTGCAATGGCCTGATCGACTAGTTGGATAGGCCATCACGAATTGGCAAATTCGTGTATATTGGCCGGCCTTCCTGGTGCGGGGTGGAGCAGTCTGGCAGCTCGTCGGGCTCATAACCCGAAGGTCGTAGGTTCAAATCCTACCCCCGCTACCAACTCACGCGTAACCTATTGAATATTAAGGAATTTAATCCTTAATAGACGTCGTGATTGGTTCGTTCCGGCAAGTCGCCATTTTGGTGTTGCCGCGAAACTTAGATCGCAAATCGCCTTGGATGGGACTGATATTGCGCTAGGTAAGGAGCAGCGAGGCGGCGTGCGATCATTTCCGCATCCATTTCGAATTCGGGTCGACCGCTTGCTTGCCGTCCTTCGGCGATTTCCATGGGTCGCCATAGACCTTCGAATGCAAGGCTCTGTCATCGCCATCGAGTGAGTGCTTGATTGTCGCACGCACCGCATGGCGCTCTGCGCGATGCTCATCGACCTTGAATGGCTTGTCGCTTGGGGCTGTGGTCATTCCGATGATGGGTGTTTTTCGGCGACTGCGGCTCATGGCTATATCCTCCAACGAAATCTCTCTGTTAGGCCGCCTGTCGAACAGATTCACCGACCTCCGGTGCCTTCAGTGCATGCGTCGGGTGCCCGCCTGGGCGCTATGACCCGCGGCCAGTGCATGTTTTGCTGTGCCGCTTCGCCACTGTAGGCGCATCCCCACACGAACCGACGGTAACGTCAGCTACCGCGATTGAAGCACCAGGACTAACTTGGTGTCACCCAATACAGGAGGGGACGACATGGCTGGAATCCGCACTATTCTTCCGTTTACTTTCTTGATCGGCGTCGTGGCACTGAGCTCGGGATGTGTCATTCACACGCATGACCACGGTGACACTGCCGCTGCGCGCGAGGAGGGCTATCGCGAGGGCTACTACGATCGCGACCACAATCGGTACTACCATGATAATGCATGGCATGACTGCGTGGTCAATGACCCGTACTGCCGCTAGCTGCTAGTTAAAAGACGCCGGCGGTGCAAACCGCCGGCATCCCTTTGGGGGCTTTCACTGCTTAGCCTGCAGTGGGCCTGTCTATGCGGCCTTGTTCGGCGCCTTCGGCAGGGTTGCAAGCAGTTGGCGAATGACTCGCCGCTGCTAACGCCCGCGATCAGGCACCGCGCCCGCTTCGGCAAGTTTTGTCGTTTCTAGTGGACGGCGTTAGGCTTCTATCCCACATGCGGCCCCTGGCCGCATATCAAGCGCGAGAGAGATTAAACGATGAGACAGGACCGACGGCTCGGACGCTTGTGCTGGCTTACGGCCTGCACACTGTTCGGCTTGGGAGCGGCCCTGGCCCAGCAGACCGCACCGGCGCCAACGGGTGATTCGGCGCCACAACCTGTTGCCGAAACCTCCGCCCCTGCGACCGTCCATGTTCTGCTCAAGACAGCGCTGGGCGACATCGTGCTGGCCGTAGAGACGGAGCGGGCACCGATCACGTCCGCCAATTTCCTGCGCTATGTAGACCAGAAGCGTCTCGATGGGGGAACCTTTTACCGTGCCGTGGTTATAGGGGACGAGGGTAAATACGGTCTGATCCAGGGCGGTCTGCACGACAATCCCAAGCGCCAGCTGAAGCCGATCCCCCATGAGCCGACAACGGTCACGGGCCTAACTCATGATGATGGTGCGGTTTCGATGGCACGCCTCGATCCAGGGACCGCAAAGGGTGAATTTTTCATCATCATTGGAAACTTGACCTCTTTGGACGCGCAGCCCAATGGCGGCGATCCGGGCTATGCCGTATTTGGCCACGTGATCCAGGGCATGGACGTGGTCCATCAGATTCTAGGGCAACCGACCTCGCCCACGGAGGGCGAAGGGATCATGAAAGGCCAGATGCTCGCGATGCCGGTAAAGATCCTGACGGCAACACGTACCGACTGAAGGCAGCGCTCAGAAAAGGCTCGCGCCGATATTGATGACCAGCGCCAGCACCACGGTATTGAACAGGTAGGCGAGAATGCAATGCACCGATCCCACGCGGCGCATGGGCTTGGATGAGAAGGCGACATCCGCGGTTTGCCCCGAAGTGCCGATGATGGCGGCGAAATAAAAGAAATCGCCGTAGTTGGGATGCTCATCATCGGGGAACCGCAGACCCGGAGGGCGCCGATGCACGGCAGCGGCGTAGTAGTCATGGGCGTAATGGAGCGCAAACATGACCTGAATGAAGGCCCAGGAGGACAGTACCGTGACACCGGCGAGTGCCACGTGCGCGCCCTTGACGAGCCCGTGCATCTCCTTAACCACGGCAAGCTCACCAGCGATCGCCGCCAGGCTTGCGATTGCCGTGAGGCAGACCAATGCCAGGATTACCGACTGCCCGTCATCCTGCAGCTGTGCCCGATGGCGCATCTGATGATCAGAGGATCGGACCATCATAAGGGCGGCTAGCAGGACATAGAGCAGGGTGCCGCTGTCCCATCCAATCAGCCAGCGCGTGATGGCGTGATCCGAAACGCTGGCAGGCAGCAGCAATGCAACGCCGATGCCAATGCTGGTGGCGATAAACAGCCGCGGCCGGGTGCGAATCTGGCGAAAAAAGCGATTCATGCGCCGTTTCATCGTTGGACTTCCGGGTGACTGAGCACTTGGGTCTAAATTCTCGCAATCGAGCCGTCGAAGGCGAGGCAGTCTACGTTGCGGGCAGCGCTAGTGGCACTTCAAGGTAGCAGCCGAACTCGCTGACAAAGTCCACAGCAACGCAGGCGTGGACCCGGCCTTGCTTGTCATCAAACACGGCATGTGCGCCCAGCGGGAACACCGGCTGGTGCCAGACCGACGGATCGATATGTATCCCGCAGGACCCGTCGCAATAGAACGCGATGAAATCCTCGGGCTTTATGTCATCGCCGGGCCTGGCGAGCAACGCGACGTAAGGCGTGCCTGCTTTGGGCGAAAACACCTGACCCCCATCCGGATGATAGTTTGCCTCGTGGGTGTAGATTCGAGTGGTGTCACTCGCTGGGCGCTGCGCCGAGGCCAGTGCCGGATCGGTGAACCAGCCCGTGATGTAGCTGCGTCCGACCGCCTGATTGACGGCATGCTGGATCTCGCCTTGTCGCTCCATCACAAAGCTGTCCTCAACGATGCCACCCTCATTGCCGGTCCCGGGCACAATGGGCCGCCAGCCTGGCTGCGGCCAGGTCATGACAGTCACCTGGCCACGAACAAATTCCGGCACGAGGTGCCCGTAGCCGCGCAGGCTTTCGTTGCTGGCTCTCAGTTGCGGCACACGATGCGCGCGCACTTCGCCCCGGCTCAAAGAGGGCATTGCCGAAAGATCCAGTGCCGAGAAGTTCGATAGGATGGCGGCTCTCCGAGGGGGGTGCTGCATCGGCAGGGCCTCAGTATAACCAGCTGGTGCTAAGGGCTCACGCGCAGCGCTACGGTGCTGGTCCAGCGGCCGCCGCTCAGGGTAAGGTGCTGGCAGGCTCCGGCGATCCGGCGCGCGAGGTTGCGGCACCGGTCACGAAGGCGATCGAGGGCCGCAATTGTTGAGGCCTAACCGCTGGTAGCTGCCACGGAACCCTACCCAGTAAAGGCGGAGCGCTGCTGCAGAAAATTCTACCGATGCATGCTGTTGCCTCACCCAGACTTTGGAGCTTCTCGCGCGGCGAGTGGCTATTTCTGCTCGCCGCCATTGCCGGCTGGGGCCTGCTGGCCGTGCTGCTCGGCAAGGATGTGGGTTGGGACTTTCTCAACTACCACTGGTACACCCCCTATGCCTTGCTGAATGGGCGGCTGGGCTTTGATGTGGCGGTTGC
>Ga0302325_10002547_pt1 | contig 44093 bp, 43 predicted proteins | sample Palsa_T0_2_FD_201948 | JGI IMG/M metagenome (GOLD analysis project Ga0302325, IMG submission 201948) | Peat permafrost microbial communities from Stordalen Mire near Abisko, Sweden - Palsa_T0_2 | ecosystem: Environmental > Terrestrial > Soil > Palsa > Peat permafrost | place: Sweden: Abisko... | reverse complement strand
AGTGCCTGGAAGTACTTCCCGAGCGCGCCGGCCTTGCTCCAAAGCAGATGCTGCGGCGGCTATGCGAGATCCCGACGTAGTGTATTAAACGCCTCGAAGAGCCGCTTGTCATACTCGTCCCCGTCCGCGGTAGAGAGGAACGAGGTCTGCGCATTCCAGGCCCCTCGGTTGGCAGTTCCCCAGATTGCGCCGGTCGCCGCGCGGCGGAGTTCCCCGAGCCGCACGGGGTTGAGCCATTCCTGTAGCTCGGGACGGTTGAAACTGCACCACATCCCTACCACTTGAACGAGGTACTTTATTCTTACCGGCGCAGGCGGGTGAGTTAGCCGATAAATGCTGATTCTGTCGATGTCGGAGGGCGGGAAAACGCAAAAGAATCCGATCACTGCCAAGATGAAGCAACTGAGAAGTATTCGGTCGGCCAGGTCGGCCGTAGCATCTGGGCGGCCCAGTTGCTCTAGCGCGCTGTCGCGCCTCTCGCCGTTGATGAGGTGCGTCAAGACAAGGAACGCGGCGTATCCGTCGGCATCGATCTCCTGGGCCTGATAATCTATGCTTCCACGGGCCACGTCGTCTAAAAATTCGCTCCACATGCCCGCCGGTCCGGATCCGGCTTCCTGTAAGTGTCGGTGGATGTGATGGGTATACTCATGAGATATCACGAAGGCAAGCTGCAGCCACAGAAGTAAGCCATGCACCGCGTCTGGCCGTAACGTTGTTGGGTTAAGTTCCAGCGCCCGTACGGTGGCCGGCGCTGTACACAGCTCCTCGCACGCACGCCACAGCGTTTCGACGAGAGGCATCGTTACCACGATGAATGAGAATCCCCCGTATTGAAAAGCGTGGGCATTAATGACATCTTGATTCACGTCGAGGTAATCGAAGTGGAACGGTGGATGTTCGACCCCTCCAGAGGCGTTTACACCTTCAAGTCGCAGGGCCTCGTTCATGCTGTTCTGTATGAGAGCCAGGAACGAGGCGAAGGACGGGGATGCCAACCGATCAAGATTCAGTTTGCCTAGATACGCCTCAAAGCCTTTGGGCCCTCGAAGCTCGGACCGCACCCATCGGTCGAGGACCACTTCTGCCGGGACCATGGCTCGATTATACCGATTCGATGCCATGGGCGGAAGCATAGCTCGGCATCCAACCTAGTAGCATCTCGCACTTCCCGCTCTGGCGTAATATAAATCTGCGGGCGGGGGCGAAGACATACAATACAGTCTTATGATTGCTTTGCTGCGCGGCGTCCTGCTCGAAAAGCATCCAAACCAAGCGGTGGTGGATGTAGGCGGGGTGGGATACGACGTCACAATCCCGGTTTCAACCTATGCGCACCTGCCGGACGCGGGCGCGGAAGTGCGGCTCCGCATCCACACGCACGTTCGCGAGGACGCCCTGGCACTCTACGGTTTCCTCACGCAAGACGAGAAGGCGCTGTTCGAGAAACTGATCTCGGTAAGCGGCATCGGTCCCAAGATGGCCATGGCGGTGCTCTCCGGCATCCCCGCGCTGGACCTGATCGCCAACATCCGGCGCGGCGAAGTCGACCGGCTGGTGCGCATTCCCGGCGTCGGCAAGAAGACCGCCGAGCGCATGATCCTGGAGCTGCGCGACAAGATGCCGGCGCCCTCCGGCGAGGAAGCCGCGGCTGCTCCTGGCGCGCCCAGTGGAGCGTTGACCGCCGTCGAGCAGGATGTTCTTTCGGCGCTGCTCAACCTGGGCTGCGCGCGCCCCGCCGCCGAGGCCGCCGTGCGCAAGGCGCGCGTAGGCGGCGCCCCGCCCGCTCTCGACACCGACTTCGAACCGCTCTTCCGGCGCGCGTTAGAACTGGTACGGTAAGCTGGAACGAATGCCCGATCGGGAACTTGTTTCGGGCGCGCGGCAGCCCGAGGATGCGCAGTTCGAAGCCGGACTCCGCCCGCGCAGCCTCGCCGACTTCGCCGGCCAGAAAAAACTGAAGGAGAACCTGGCTATCGCCATTGAGGCCGCCCGCCTGCGCGCCGAAGCCATGGATCACGTGCTGCTCTACGGTCCGCCGGGATTGGGCAAAACGACGCTGGCCAGTATCATCGCCGAAGAACTGCAAGTGCCCATCACCGTCACGTCCGGCCCGGTGCTGCAGAAGAAGCTGGACCTCACCGGCATCCTGAGCAACATCCGCGCGCGGCAGGTTTTCTTCATCGACGAGATCCACCGCCTGATGCCCGATGTGGAGGAGATGTTGTATTCGGCGCTGGAGGATTTCCGGGTGGACATCCTGGTGGGCGCGGGTCCGGGCGCGCGCACGCACTCGCTGCCCATGCCGCGCTTCACGGCCATCGGCGCCACCACGCGGCAGGGACTGATCAGCGCGCCGCTGCGGGGCCGCTTCGGGCTGGTGCTGCGGCTCGATCCATACGCGGTGGATGAGTTGACAGTCATCGTGAAGCGCTCGGCCCGACTGCTGAGCGTGGGCATCGACGACGATGCGGCAGAAGAGCTGGCGCGCCGCTGCCGTGGAACACCGCGCATCGCCAATCGCCTGCTGCGCCGGGTGCGCGACTATGCGCAGGTGCGCGCCGACGGGCGCATCACGCAAGCCGTGGCGCAGACGGCGCTGAACCTGCTGGAAGTGGATCGCTTCGGCCTCGACGAGATCGATCAGAAAATTATGCTGACCATCCTCGAAAAATACCGGGGCGGCCCGGTGGGGCTGAACACCATTGCCGCCTCCATTTCCGAGGAGGCCGATACCATCGAAGAAGTCTACGAACCGTATCTGATTCAGCTCGGCTTCCTGAACCGCACGCCGCGCGGGCGGGTGGCCACGGAGGCCGCGTACGAATATTTTCAGATTCAGCGGCGCTTTCGGGGCGACCATCCCGCGCTGTTTTGAAGGCTATGAAGACGGTTTACCTGGGCCTGGGCTCGAATCTGGGCGATCGCGAGGCGATGTTGCAGGCGGCCGTGCGCGCCCTCGAATCGCCGCGGCTGCACATCCGCCGGCTCTCACCGATCTACGAAACCGAGCCCATGGATGTGCCCGGCCAGCATTGGTTTCTGAACCTGGTAGCGGAAGCCGAGACCGATCTGTTCCCGCTGCAGTTGCTGCACCGCACCAGCAAAATCGAAAGCCAGCTTGGCCGCCGGCGCGTCGCGCCCAAGGGGCCGCGCACCATCGACATCGATATCGTGCTGTATGGGAATGCCGTAGTGACTACCGCTGCGCTCGAGATTCCGCATCCGCGTTTTCGCGACCGCCGGTTTGTGCTGGCGCCGCTGGCGGACCTGGCTCCGGATCTGCGCGACCCCGTTACAAAGAAGACCATGCGCGAATTGCTGGGGGAACTGCGGGGTCAGGCAGTGCGCCAGTATATGAGTTAAAATCGGACCATCTTTCGGCAAAGTTCCGGCAACTCTATGCCAAAGCCGTTCCAGCACATACGCGTCGGCTCCCTCACCGACGATGCGGTAAAGGCGCGAACGGGCAAGTCCTGGGACGAGTGGTGCAAGATCCTGGACAAGGCTGGCGCTCGAATGATGGACCACAGTGAGATCTCCCTCCTGCTTCAAAATCAGATCGGTCTGACACGCTGGTGGAGCCAGATGGTGGCGGTGGGCTACGAGAACGAGCGCGGCATCCGCCAGGATGAGCGGGGCGATCCCCCTGGCAAACATTATCAAGTAACGCTCGCCAAGATCGTCGCCGCTCCGCGGGCCGCGGTGTGGGCGGCGTGGCAGGACCCGGCCACGCTCGCGAACTGGCTGCCGGGCGCGAAATTTGAAGTCTCGAAAACCGTGCCGCTCAAGACCCTGCATCTCGAGTGGCTGGATGAAACGCGCGTGGCGGTCCGGCTTTACGAGCGCCGCGGCAAGACCCGGGTGGTCGTATCGCACGGGAAGCTGGGGGAACGCGAAGCAGCGCGGCTGCAGGCTTATTGGTCCGCGGCCCTGGACCGGTTGAAAGTCCTGATGGCGAGGTGAACCGGAGTGCGGCGCCGCGCCATCGGGGAGGGGCGCTTCCCAAACCTGGTGTGGGGCAGTTTGCAGCTTGTGGGGCAGGATGGTATCCTGCGCGCCGATTGGAAATCGGCGCAGACTGGGCCGATTGACAATCGGCCAGCGGGTTGCCAACCTGCCCCACAAGCTGCAAATGACCCGCTTCCCCAAACATTGGCGCTAGCGGCTACACTCTTCGGTGAGGGTTGATTTTCGATGAGGCATCTTTTTCTGGCGAGCCTGGCCGCGCTGACCTCGGCCGCGTTGCCGGGCGCCGCCTACGGACAACTGAATCAAGTGCGGGGCAACGCGCCCGGCAATGTGCCGGAAACCACTTATTCCGTCCATCGACTGAGCGCCGATCACGCCGAGGGCATCACCACCCTGGACATGAACGGCGACGGGCGGCCGGATATCTTGAGCGGGGCGTATTGGTACGAGAATCCGGGGCCGCAAGGCGGCGAATGGAAGCGTCACCAATACCGCACCGTCGATATCGTCGGAGAATTTGTGTCCGACTGCGGCGAGTGGGTAGTGGACGTGAATCACGATGGCGCGCCGGACGTGGTGACGGCCGGCTGGATGACGGATGGGCTGTTTTGGTACGAGAATCCGAAGAAGCCGGGGGGCATGTGGGAGCGCCACTTCATCGCCCACTCGGTCGAGACGGAGGGCGGCTGGATGGCGGACCTCAATGGCGACGGTAAGCCGGATCTGGCGCTGGCGCACTACGGCCGCTCGGGAATCATTTGGGTGGACTTCGCTGGCCCCGAGCCGAAGGTCCACCACGTGGGCGGCCATGACCAGGATGGCCACGGCATCGGCATGGCGGACATCGATGGCGACGGCAAAATGGATCTTCTGACGCCGCACGGCTGGTTCAAGAATATCGACGCCGATCGCGACCAGTGGGAGTGGCACGGCGATTGGGATCTGGAGGAAGCCGGGTTCCCGATTATCGGTTACGACGTGAATGGCGATGGCAAAACAGACATCATCTACGGCCGCGGACATAGCTACGGCCTTTACTGGCTGGAGCAGCAGGGCGGTGCCGCCGACCGCCGCTGGGTCAGGCATACCATCGACGAATCGTTCTCCCAGGTGCATGCCCTGCAGTTGGCGGACATAGACGGCGACGGCCAGATGGAGCTGCTGGCCGGAAAGCGCTACCGGGGACACGACGGCCACGATCCGGGGTCCTACGATCCGCTGGTAATCTACTACTACAAGATCGACCGCAAGACCGGCGAATTTACGAGATATCCGATCTCGTTGAATGGCACGGCCGGCGCCGGGACGCAATTCGTGGTGGCGGACCTGGATGGCGATGGTGACCTCGACATCGCCACGGCGGGCAAGACGGGCGTGCATTTCTTCGAGAATCTGAAAATCGACCTGGTGCCGCGCGCGCAGCGGGAGAAGGAGTTGTTGCTGGACAAGAACTGGCCATTTCCGGGCGAGGGCTCGGAGACGAAGTGGCAGCACTGAGGCACGGCTGGACGGCCTCATGGCCTCTTCGCGCTGTGCGCTTTGACGCAGCCCCAGAGGGGCTGGTAAATGCGGAGTTCATTCGCGGAGTGAACACCGGCCCGTCTGTGGAGAACAATATGGAGTGTATTCCGGGGGCTGGCAGTCCGATTATGCTGTAAGGGAACTTTGGCGCACAGTCATGCGTGCCGTGTCGAGACCCGTCTTGACACCCCGCTGGGGTATGGACAGTCTGTCCGCACCGGGTTAGCCGATTGCGCGTCGGATGGCGGCCTGCTGGCTGGCCGCCGCGCTACTCTATCAAGTCACTGCGACCGGCAACGCCCGAGCGATTTTACTTCGCGGGCCAAAACGGCTCGGCGGTGGCGATGAATTCCACAGGCACTTCAGTGACGAAGCCCTGCAGCCAGAGTGCGCAATCCTCCATGCCGGCTTGCTCTGAGGGAATGTGGCCGAGAATGATTAGGGCCTTGTGCACACCTTCCGCGGCGGCATCCGCGCCGTATTCGATGGTCTCCCATTCCAGGCCTTCGCCCATCACCAGCACCTCGACATCGTCGCGTTGCAGCATGTGGCGTTCGCCTGAAAATCCCGGGTAGCCTGGGTTGAGCGCGAGCTTGGTCACGCGCATGGCCGGGTCTCCCACAACGCGCAGAGTGCGGATTCCCAAGCGCTGCTTGATGCTGCTGGCGAGGCTGTCCAGCGTGGTTTCGGGAACGACGAAGAGGTGGTTGTTACTCGGGTTCTGGAACTTCTCCCAGCCGAGCGCGCGGATCATGCCGGTCTGAATGCCATCGGGGCTGCGCGCATGCCAGTGGTCGTGAAAGCGCCAGACCACCAGACGATGCTCCGCGATGAAGGCCTGCTTGGCGGCCAGCACCGCGTCGTTCTCCTTGGCAAGGTCGGCGGTCTGATCGAGGTGACCGTAGAACGTTGGCTCATGTGTGACGATCAAGTTGTCTCCGGCGACGGCCGCGCGCCGGAGCACATCGTAAGTGGCCATCATGGTGACGGCGATACCCGTAACGGGTGTGTCCGGATCGCCGGCCTTAAAGGCATCGACGGTCTGACTGCGCCAGGCGACGCCGACATTTTTCTGAATGCGCTCGATCACTTGCCGGGCAGTGAGGCGATTAGCTTGGGCGTCTTGGGCGATTGACGGCGTTTGGAGCGCCGCTCCGAGCAACAGAGTGGCGAATAGAGTTCTGATCACGACCCGATCTTATCAGAAGTCCAGCTCCAATTCGTCGATGTAACACCAGCCCCAATTTTCGCCCGGCTCGAGCGAGCGCATGATGGGGTGATTGGTCTTATGGAAATGCTTGGTGGCGTGCTTGTTCTTCGACGAATCGCAACAGCCCACGTGACCGCAACTGAGGCACAGCCGCAGGTGGACCCAGGTATCTCCCATCTTGAGGCATTCCTCGCAGCCGTTTGTGTGCGGCGTGACTTTGTGTATCTGGTTCAGGTGAGTGCATGTCATGGCGTGGCTCCCAATGGCGTCGCTCCCGATGGAAGCGGCAGCCGAATCTGAAAACGGGTGTCTCCGGGATCGGATTGGACCGTGATCTCGCCGGAGTGCTCTTGCACGATGCGGCGGACTGTTTCGAGACCCAGCCCGGTGCCTTGTCCGACGCCCTTGGTGGTGAAGAATGGCTCGAAGATATGCGCTTGGACTTCCGGCGGAATGCCCGGTCCGTTGTCGCCGATTTCAATCAGCAGGCGATCCAATTCGCGGGCGGTGCGGATGCGCAGTTCGCCCTTGCCCTCCATGGCGTCGATGGCGTTGTCGATCAGGTTGGTCCAGACCTGGTTCAGTTCGCTGCCGCGCGCGCAGATCTTCGGCAAGGAACGGTCGAAATCGAGCTTCACATTAATGCCTTGTTTGAGGCGGTACCGCAGCATCAGCAGGGTGCTTTCTAGACCTTTATGGATATCCACTTCCTGGTCGGGCCCCTGGTCCATATAGGTGTACTCTTTAATCGCACGGACCAGATCGGAGATGCGGCCGGTGGAATTCTCGACTTGATCGAGCAACGTGCCGATGGTGAGGAAAGCGGCGATGCGGCCGAGAAAATCGGGCCACGCCTCGCCGGGAAACTGGTCGTACACCCGGTCGAACCACTCGGTTTCACAACCTGCATCCACCAGGGCGGGCGCCAGGTCCCAGGCGTGCGCAACGCCGTGACGCAGCAGGCAAGCCGCGATAGCCTCCTCGCAATCGCTGCGTTCCAGCGAATCCATGGGCGCGGGCGTGGTGGAACGTTGCGCCAACTCGCGCTCCAACGCCGGCACGGCGGCGCGCTGTTCGGCCGTGAGCGGATGCGCGCTCAGGCGGGCGGCGGCTTCGCGAAAAGTTTGAAAGGCTTCGCGCAGGCTGGAGACGGCGCGCCGCGCGGCGGCTGCCGGGTTGTTCAATTCGTGCGCCAGTCCAGCCGCGATCTTGCCCAGCGCGGCCATCTTTTCCTGCTGGTCCTCAAGCCTGGTGAAATCGCGGATGCGGTCCGATAGAACGCCCACCAGGCGCGGACCCAGCACCGGCATGCGCGCGAGCATCTCCGGGAAACGCTCTGCCGGGAAAGTGGCGATGTGCGCCGGTGTCACGGCGCGGACGGTCGACGGAAAATGCGTCATGCGCGAGTAGGGCAGCATACCCGTAACGGCCGGGCCGCGAAAGATGCGCGTGACGGCCTCGGAATTGGCGGATTCCACGCGCAAGCGTACCTCGCCATCCAGCAGGATCGTCATGCGGTCGGCGGGCGTACCTTCGCGGACGAAGATGTCGCCGGGCGCGAGGTCGATGCGGGTCATCTGCGAGGCCAGCCAGTCGAGGCCGTCCGCGGGCAGATCGGCGAAAACGGGAACGGTGCGCAGTTCCTCCGCGAGGGTCAGTGGAGAGTGGACATCGGCCGGCAACGTTTGTGAGTTTACCATGACGGGGTTCCTGTGCTGTGCTGTGTCAATCCGTGATGCGGCGCGCCGCCTCGTCCCAGTAGACGGGCTTTTTCCGGAAGTAGGACTCATTGGCCATGTGGCAGGCAATGGCGGCGTGGTTCCCGAAGACGGCATCCTCGGCCACCGGTTTACGGCTCTTAACCGCCTGGAAAAAGTTCCACAGGTGGGGACGGACGTCGTCCCAATCGTTACCTTTATAGACCGTGTCGTCCGACAACGGCTCGCGTCCTGGCGTGACTGCATACCCGGCTTGCCACTGCTTGACGTATTCCTCGCGCATTTTCGCCGGAAAGCCGCTGGAGTAATAGCTGGGCGCGGTATCCACACCCAGTTGCGGTGAGTAGCGGAGTTCACCGCCGTTGGCGTCCAGAATGCCTTTCGGCCCCATGAAACGCGCCAGCTCGGGCGTCTCGGTCCCCAGGCTCAGACGGACATAGACGGGGGTGCCGTGATAGTCGAACAGCACCGTGTGCAGGTCGGGCATGTTGCGGCCGTCGTTCCAGCGGAAGATGCCGCCCAACGCCGAAGCCGAGCGGGGCGCCTCGTTCCAGCCCAGCGTGAACAGCATGCCGCTGATCAGGTGGACCATCAGGTCGCCGCCCACGCCGGTGCCATACTCCCTCCAACAGCGCCAGCGCGCGAAGCGGTACTTGTCGAAAGCGATCTTGGGGGCGTCGTTCAGCCAGGTATCCCAATCGAGGTTGGCCGGCGAGAGGTCCAGCGGCGGCGGATATTCCCAAGCGCCCGTGGGGTCGTTGCGGCCGAAGGTCAGCTCGACCATTTCCACCACGCCGATGGCGCCGGCGTGATACAGTTCACGAGCCTTCGCGCACAGCACGGAGCTGACGCGCTGCGATCCGATCTGCACGATGCGGCTGTTCTTTTGGGCCGCATCCACCATCTCGAATCCCTGCGCGGCGGCGTGCGACATCGGTTTTTCGCAGTAGATATCCTTGCCCGCGTTGCAGGCGTCCACGACGACGCGCATGTGCCAATGGTCGGGTACGGCCGCCACGATACAGTCGATATCCTTGCGGTCGAGCAATTCCTGGTAGCGGCGGGTAGTGGGGAGGTTGGGATTTCCGGTGATCTCCTTGGCCAACGTGTGGCGGCCATCGTAGAGGTCGGCGGCGGCGACGCACTCCACGCCGGGCAGGGTGATGGCGGTGCCCAGCAGGCCGGATCCCTGCATGCCGATGCCGATCATGCCGAACCGGACACGATCGCCGGCGGGCACTGGTCCGGATGCCGCTGCCAGCGCCTGTGGAGCCAGCAGGACAGTTTGGGCGCCGCGCAGGAACGCACGGCGGGAAAAAGGTATATTCATAGCTATGCTTACAGAATATCGCGCCCGTGCGCTGGCTGCTATCCTGGTTCTGAGTGTGATGCCCACAATATCCGCCGCGGATTTGCCGACCAGGAAATTGCTGAACCTGGCGGCCATCAAGACCATGGTGGCCGCCGCCGAGTCGGAGGCCCAGAAGCGCAACGTGCAGGTGACTATCTGCATCGTGGACGAAAGCGGCAACCTGCTTTTCCTCCAGAAGGGGGACGGGGCGGGATTGAACACCATCCAATTTGCGCAGAAGAAGGCGCGGCATTCCGCGTTTTACAAGCAACCGTCCAAGGCCGCGGCCGACCAATTGAAGAACGGCGATCTGCAGGTGCTGGCGTTCCCGGACGCATTCCCCAATCAGGGCGGGCTGCCCATTCAGGTCGACGGCCAGACCATCGGGGGCATCGGCGTGAGCGGTGCGCCATCGGAAGTGGACGAAGCCATCGGGCGTGCGGCGCTTGATGCGTTGCGGTAGGACAGGCGTCAACCTGTCGATGGCCTGTCCATCTTGCAAGCCCCTAAGTCGTGAAAGCGAACATCCGGTCCCAAAATCGGACACCTGCGCGCGCGCAAACCGTGCTGTCTCTCCAACAAACAGTGGAAGCGCAATTGCCCATGCTGCACCTACACAATGAACCCATTTCGAAGTGTAATCGCGTTGGTGTGGATTGTTTCGAACTCAGTCGCCTTCGCGCAATCGTCCGAAGTTTCCATTGAGTCACCCAAGCCGCCGCCGGTAATCGGCCACGTGTTGGCTCCATTTCACCTGGAAAGGCGCCAGGTAGCGCCGGCCCGGTTGAGCAACTCGCCGCGGTTGGAATCGTTAGTCCGGGCGGGCAATCTTTATTTATCGGTGCGGGATGTGATCGCGCTGGTGCTGGAGAACAACCTGGACATCGCCGTGCAACGGTACAGTCCCTATCTTGCGCGCGAGATGTTGCGCCGGACGGAGGGCGGCGGCCTGCTGCGGTCGGTGGATACGCCGATAGCCGCGGGTCCCACCAGCGTCAGCACGGCCGGAATCAGCGTGAACGCCAACGGGCTGGCGGGAGGCGCCAGCTTGAGCTCGGGCGGCGGCATTGTCACTCAGATCGGTCCGGTGCCACCCAATCTGGATCCGCAGCTCTATGTCGGCGAGTTTATCGGGCACAACACCGTGCCCGAAACGAATCTGGTGCTGGACCAGACTACTGCGCTTACCACCGACTATCATCAAATCGTCGCTCAGTATTTCCAGCAGTTCATTACGGGCACTTCCGCGCAACTTACCTTTTACGATAATCATAGTTTGCAGAACACTCCGGTAAACCTATTCAACCCGTATATCACCAGTTTCCTCGATCTGCAGATCAACCAGCCTCTTCTGCAAGGATTCCAGATCGCCGTCAATAATCGGGACATCCGCATCGCTAAGAACAACATGAAAATCAGCAACCTGCAACTGAAGCTGCAGGTAGCCACGACCGTCTCCGCGGCATTGAATCTTTATTGGGACCTGGTTAGTTTTGTGGACTCCGTGCGCATCAAGGAGCAGGCCCTGGCAACGTCGCAGAAACTCTATGACGACGATCAAAAGATGGTCAAGATCGGATCGCTCCCAGCGGTGGAAGTGACCCGCGCCGCCGCGCAGGTGTCCATCAGCAAAGAAGATCTGCTGTTCGCGCAGACCAACGTGCAGCAACAGGAGATTGTCCTGAAAAATGCGCTGAGCCGCAATGCGATGGCCAACGCCTGGCTGGACGAGGTGCATATCGTGCCGCTGGATCCGATCGAGGTTCCCAAGACGGACGACCTGAAGCCCTTGCCGGAACTGCTCCCGGAAGCCTTGGCCAACCGCATCGAAATCGAGCAGAGTAAGGTCAATATCGACAGCCAGAAGATAGCGATCAAGGGGTCCCGGAATGGATTGCTGCCCACCCTGCAGGCATTTGCGGAGCTTACCAATAATGGCTTGAGCGGCCCGGTCAATTCCATGTATAACAACTGCTGCGGCAGTCCCGACCCATACTTTATCGGCGGAACGGGCAATGCCCTGGGACAGGTTTTCCGGCGCGACTTTCCGAACTATTCCGCCGGGCTGACATTGAACATCCCGTTCCGGAACCGCCAGGCGCAGGCCGATTATGTGACCGATCAACTGCAACTCCGGCAAGCCGAACTCAGGCTGCAGCGCGCCGCCAACCAGGTTACCGTGGACGTGAAGACTGCGACGATTGGGGTGCAACAGGCCCGCGCCCGCTATGAAACGGCGGTGGACACGCGCAAGCTGGCTGAACAGAGCCTTAAAGACGAAGAGAACCGGTTTCAGCACGGCGTATCCAGCGTCACTCTAGTGATACAGGCGCAAAGGGACCTGGCTAACGATGAAGATGCCGAAGTGCAGGCCATGGCTAACTATACGCATGCCAAGATTGGATTCGACATGGCCATGGGGCGGACTCTCGATATGAACCATATTTCGATGCAGGAGGCCGTTGGCGGGCGTGTCGCGCGAGAGTCGATCATCCCCGATTCACTACCGGACGAGAAAAGGCCGGGGGCTGCCAAATGAGATTCCGAATTTTGCGGCAAAATCTCATCGCCTTTGTCTGCGTAGGGGCTGTATGTTACGCGCAAGACTCCCAATATGCGATCGCAAGAGCGAATTTTCCAATGCCCATCCGGTCTTATGCGCCTCCGCTGGTACCGGCCGGCCGGCTGAGCAACTCGAGGGGGCTGCACGATCTGCTGCGCGCAGGCAAGCTATACCTGACGGTGCAGGATGCGTTGGCGCTGGCGATCGAAAACAATCTTAACTTGGAAGTCGACCGTTATGGACCGTTGCTGGCGCAGTCCGCGCTGGAGCGGCAAAAGGCAGGCGGCCCACTGCGCGGAGTCCCCAGCGCCGCCGCGCAGGTAGCGAGTGTCGATAGCGGCTTGGGCGTGAACGGCAGCATACAGGCGGCCGGCCTATCGACTGGTGGAGGCGGCTCCAGCGGAAGCAGCACGGGCGGAGCTACGATTCAACAGGTCGGCGTAGTGACGCCGAATCTGGATCCCGTGCTGCAAAACAGCACTACTTTCGAGCACCTAAGCCAGCCGCAGTTATTCGCGGTAGTTAGCGGAACGCCCTCCTTGATCCAGACTATACGTACCTACAGCACATTCGTCCAGGAAGGTTTCCTAAGTGGCGGCTACGTACGATTCACGGACTATGAACAATTCCTGAACGAAAACGCTCCGACCGACGCCCTCGAGCCGCAAAGGGGGCCTTATATGAGTGTCGCTATCCGCCATAACCTTTTGCAGGGATTTGGCGTCAAACTCAACGACCGCTTCATCCGCATCGCGCAGGTTAATGTGGTGGCGTCGCGCGAGGATTTTCGCGCGCAATTGCTCAATCTCACCGCCACCGTGCTCGATCTTTATTGGGATTTAGTAAGCGCGAACGACGAACTGAAGATCAGGCAAAGCGCTCTGGAGACGGCGCGGAAATTTCTCGACGATACGCGGAAAGAGATCGCGGCCGGATCGTTGCCGCGTGTCGAACTGCCGCGCGCCGAAGCCGAAGCTGCCAGCCGCTTGCACGATGCGGTGGTTGCGCAGTATGGCGTCCGGCAACGGGAAGGCATGTTGAAGGACGCTATTACACGCACCATGGATCCCGATATCGAGGAAGCAGGCATCGTTACCTTGGACCGTTTCGAAGTCCCGGAAACCGAGGATCTGCCCCCGTTGCGCCAGTTGGTTTCGACGGCGATGGAGAAGCGGCCCGACGTGGCGGTCGCGAAGTTCCGCGAACAGACCCAGGAGATGTCCTTGCCTGGAACAACCAATCCTCTACTTCCGAATCTGACCCTGCAAGCGCAAACCTACGACCGCGGCGCGTCGGGCACGGCGCAGTACCAAGCGAACCCATACTTTGTGGGGGGGTATGGCACCGCACTCAAACAGATCTTTCAGCGCGATTTCCCCAATGAGGCTGGATCGCTGGGCCTTTCGATTCCCCTGCGAAACCGGCAGGCGCAGGGCGACTACGGTATCGACCAGTTACAGTACCGCCAGTCGCAGGTCACCACCCAGAGAGATACGAACCAGATTGTGGTGGATGTCTCCAACCAACTTAGCGCGCTCCGGCAGTCTCGCGCCAAATACGCGGCGGCGAAGCAAACCCGGACCTTGCAAGAGGAACTGCTGGCCAGCGAGCGCAAGAAATTCTCTTATGGCATCTCCACATTCAACGACATTATTATCGACGAACGGGTGCTGGTTACCGCGCAGATAAGCGAGCTGAATGCGGCGACGACTTACACCCGCGCGCGGGTGTCTTTCGACCAGGTGCTGGGCGAGACACTCGAAAAGAACAATATTTCGCTCGATGCGGGACTGAGTGGACAAGTCCATCGGTGAGTGTCATTGCGGGCTTATGGGGACCGCCAGAAAGGCCGGTGAGTCAGTCGTTGTCGAATTATATGCCCCGCCTACGATCTCTCCGGAATCGTTTATATCGTTGGCGTAGACCAAGCTCAGTGGACCCGCCGCGACGAGCAGCGTGTTGAGGTCCGTCATGACGCCGCTTTGCCACAAGAACGCCCGGCTGCTTCCGCTCGCATTGATCGACTGGCCGACCACTTGACCCTGTTCATTGATGCCCCACGCGATGCTGAACGAGTCTCCAGGAAGGGTGCCAATATCGATTATGCCGCCAGTCTTGGTCCAGATGAACGCGTGGTAGTTCGGACTGGCGGCGGAGTCGCCCGGCAAGTCGGAAAATCCGACGATTACACCGCGGTTGTTGATGGCTGTCGGAGTGTTCCACGCCACGCCTCCCAGGTTCCCGATGTTGGTTGGGGCGCCGCTTTCCCAGAGCACGGCGTGAGCCGCGGTCGATCCTCCGACGGCGGTCCCGCAAGTTCCCGAGATGCCTACCACCTGGCCCAGGTCGTTGATGGCGGTGGCCGCTCCGTCCGGGTCGCCGGAAAGGGGCTGCAGTTGCTGGATCTGCTCCTGTTTTGGCCCATATACGACGGGTTCAAACTGGAGCACTTGGGGCGGAGTGCATGTCGGGTCATGGGTGGTCGTCTCCGCCCACCCGGCGATCTGGCCCAGGTTGTTGTCGCCTGCCGCAAAGCCGTTATTGCCTCCCAAAGTGGGGAGCGCGCGCATCACGCCGTCTTGCCACGCGAAGCCTTGACAAGTATGGCCGCTGGAACTGGGAAAAAATCCTGCCGCGCAACTCCAAATCTCTCCCAGCGGATCCACAATGGACGTATCCGAGATACCCGAGATCAGACCGTTATAGTTCTTGACGGACGACCAGGCAACAGAGCTGTTGGGTCCTCCCAGCGTGCCTAAGTCGATCGTCTTGCCGTGGATCCACACGGTGGCATGTTCGGTTGTGTTCCCCGGCAGATTGGCGGCACCCATCGCCCATCCCCGATTGTTGACGCTATTGGCGGCACTCGCGGTTCCGCCGAGCGTGCCGAGAGTAACTATCCGGTACATATTTTGCGCCGCGCACTCCGCCGGGACCGCCAGTGCGCCAATTACGATCAATGCTGTTACGTATGTGAGTTTCATGCTGTCAGCATAGACCGATCGGCCGAGCCGGATTGGACGTTGGCGGACTTCGCTCACTGACTAGTGGACATTTTCGGACCTTGCTCTCAAATCCCAATTTGGGTAGTGGGTCGATTTGCCTTGTGGGGCAGGTTGGCAACTGTTGGAAACCTGCGGGCCGATTGTCAATCGGCCCAGCTTGCGCCGATTTCCAATCGGCGCGCAGGATACCATCCTGCCCCACAAGCTGCAAACTGACCCACTACCCCAGCCTGGTCCGAAAACGTCCGGTTCTTCCCCTGCGAACGACTATTATGGTTGTGACGATATGGAGTTGGATTGGCAAGTATGTTCACGCGCGCGGCTGTCGCGCGACGCCCGTTTTGACGGCAAGTTTTTCATAGCCGTGCTCACCGGGAGCCGGGTTTACTGCCGGTCGATTTGCCCGGCGCCCACCGCCAAAGAGAAGAATGTTCGTTATTATCCAACGGCGGCCGCGGCCGGGGAGGCGGGTTTTCGTCCCTGTCTGCGCTGCCGGCCGGAATGCTCGCCGGGAACTCCGGCTTGGCTGGGAACTCCCAGCACTGTTTCGCGGGCTTTGCGGCTGATCGCGGAGAGCGGGTTGGCGGACGGCGGCGTGGAACATCTCGCGGAACGTCTGGGAGTTGGTTCACGCCACCTTCGCCGCCTGTTTCTCCAACACCTGGGAGCCACGCCTAGCGCGGTGGCTCAGACCCGCCGTCTGGACTTCGCGAAGAAGCTCATCGACGAAACAAGTTTGCCGATGAGTGAAGTCGCGCTGGCCTCGGGCTTCGGATGCGTGCGTCGGTTCAACGCCGCGATGCGCACGGTTTATCGTCGAACGCCAACGCAGATTCGGCGTCTATCGCGACAAGCCGGCATTCCATTAGAGAATGAGTACTTCTTCCGCCTTCGTTTCAGGCCGCCTTACAACTGGAATGGCATGCTGCGGTTTCTGGAGCCGCGGGCCACGCCTGGCGTGGAAGTGGTTGAGTCCGCCAGTTACCGCCGTACGATTTCCTTGAATGGCAGTCACGGCTGGTTCGAGGTCTCACTGGACGAGGGCAATGACGGCCTCGCCGTGCGCGTTCAGTTTGGCGATCCTCGATCGCTCTTCTTGATCGTCGAGCGCATACGGGCGATCTTCGATCTGAACGCCGATTGGGCGGCCATCGCGCAAGGCCTGGCAACGGATCCGGTGCTGGCTATGCGCATGGAGGCAAACCCAGGGCTACGCGTACCCGGCTGCTGGAATGGTTTCGAACTGGCGATACGGGCGATTCTCGGCCAACAGGTAACCGTGAAGGGCGCCACCACCCTCGCAGGCCGATTGGCAAGAAGGCACGGGCAGCCGTTCTCGGCGCCAAGCGGTCTTACCCACATCTTCCCGCCGCCCGACGTTCTCGCCGACGCCAACCTAGACGGCATGGGCCTGACAAAGGCACGCTCCGAGACCATTCGCGCTCTCGCCCGCGCGGTTTGCGATGGCCGGATCGGCTTCGAGGGGATCGCCGACTCCGACGATTTCATGGCCCGGATGTGTGAAATTCCCGGAATTGGAAAATGGACGGCACAGTACGTCGCTATGCGGGCGCTGGGCGAACCCGATGCATTTCCGTCCGGCGATCTCGGCCTCCTGCGCGCCCTGGATCTAAGGAGTCCTGGTGAGCTGGAGCGGCGCGCCGAGGCTTGGCGGCCTTGGCGAGCGTATGCTTCCATGTACCTGTGGAGTAGTTGTGAGACAGACCTCCAGGTCTCTGCGGGCTCTCCGGAAGCCGCTTAAGCAGGCTGGGCTGTGCCGGGACCTGGCACGGACTTCAGTCTGGGAATGCGGCTCTCCGCGGGCGGCAGCGCCGGGAAGTCAGTATAAGGTCCGGCCTGATACCAATAAGCTACCGAAAAGTAGTTATCCGCCCGGTGATTGGCGTGGCCGTGCTCGATCGTGTACTTGAGATACTTCGTAAACGTGATGGGATTGTCGGCGTGCCAGCGGTATAGGCAATAGCGGCCTCCGGGGCGCTCCCCACTGACGATGAACGGCGCTCCATTGTAGAGGTGCGCGAACGGGACGGCGGTATCGCGGCCGCCGAAGTCCCATGCGCCGTTGAAATAATCCTCCGTCCCGGTGCCCGTGATGACTGGCTGGCTCTCATCGTCCACGAACACCATTTCATCGCCTTCACCCATCCAGTAATCCTGATTCTGCAGAACCCCCAGGGTCACTCCCATCAGGTGCCCGCGCCCGCGGGTCTCGGCGAAGACGTAGTTTTCCTTTCCGTCGAGATTCTTCAGCTTGTCGGCGTCGCCATTGTGCCGCCAATCGTTGGTGGTGGCCTTGTTCGGCGCAGCTTGCCGGTATTGCGCGTGGAAGTAGAGCACCTCGTCCGGCAGTGCGGGCACGATCTGATAATCGATGTTGGAATAGAATGCTCCCACACGGCCCGCGCTTTCGTTGGTGGCGGTGATGCGGGCCGATCTGCGGAAGGGCATGGCGAAGTAACAGTTCAACGCTTTCACCGAGGAGCAATTCAGGAAGGCCGACTGGTAGACGAAGTACTGCCCCAGATTCAATCCGAATAGATCGCCTACCGGCACTTCCACGCTGGGTTTGGCTTGGCCGTCCCAGTATATGCGGATCACGATCTCCTTCAGGTGGTTGGAACTTTCCGCGGCGATGGTGAACCAGATATGCGTGATGACGCCGGGGCCTTCGGAGGCAAATAGCTCGCGCGTGGCGCCTGGCTGGATGGGCCACGAGTCGGCATTGCCACCAGTGCGGTCGAAACTGGACTGTTTGAGCGAACGGTAATTCTGCGCGCGCGCGTAACTCGGCAGGAAGGGATAATCGCCGGCGGCGCTCTGGCCGGTCTGCGCGCTGGCGGACGACGCCGCTGCCGACAGCCCCGCGAGTAGGAATCCCCGGCGCGGCCCAAGTTCGGATGACATAAGCCGGATTATAGCGCAGGTGGGACAGTCTTCAGACCGGGAACTCCGCGGCCAGAGCCGGCTGAAAGCCGGCTGCGGGCAGGATTGCCCACCCTCCAATTCTTGGGACGAGTCCCTCGACCAGGCTACTGATTCCAGATTACAGACTCGCAGGCCGCGCCCCCGCGGCGGCCCCAAATCTACCGAGTGGACGGTATATGATCGAAGAAGCCAAGCTGATACCTTACCTATGGAACCTGAGGAAACCAAAGACGCCGTGGTTTTCAAACGGAGCGTGCAGCCTCTACAGTGGGGAACGCAAGTGGTGTTGCTGGCCAGCTTTGGCGGCATGCTGGGCCTGATGCTGTTCGCCGGCATCGACTCGCTGCGCGCGTTGCGGCAGGTGCAGTCGCGCAACGTCCAGATCCGCCAGACTTTCCTGCTGCGCAATCGCGCGCTGGAGGAGATTCGCTCGGCGCTCTATCAATCGGGCACGTTCACGCGCGATTATCTGCTGGAGCGCGATGCCGTGCGCGCGGAGACCTATCGAGCCGGCCTGCAGAAAGTGCGCGCCGAGATGGATGCGGCCCTTGATCGCTACTCGCGATCGCTGGATGCCGGAGAAGAAGCGCCCTTTCAGGCGCTCCAGGCTCGCATCGCCGACTACTGGAAGTTGCTCGACCCAATCTTCCATTGGGATGCGGGTGAAAAGCTGGCGCGCAGCGATGCCTTCATGCACCGGGAACTCTTCCCGCGGCGCGCCACCACGCTGGAAATCGCCGACCGCATTGCCAGCGTCAACGAACAGGAACTCAACAACGGCGACGAGCGGCTGAAAGACATCTTTGACCGGTTTCGCTACCGGCTAGGCTTGATGCTCGCCATCACCCTGGGAGTCGGCGTGCTGCTAGCGCTGGCCACCACACGCCACATCCTGCACCTGGCGCGGGACGCCGATTTACGCTACCGGCAGGCGGCCCTCGCGCAGGGTAAGCTGAAAGAACTCTCCGCGCGGCTGGTGGAGGCACAGGAGCAGGAACGCCGCGCCATCTCCCGCGAGCTGCACGATGAAGTGGGTCAATCGCTGAGCGCGCTCTTAATGGAGCTTGGCAATCTGGGGGCCGTCGCGCCCGGCGACGCGGAACTGCGCAGCCACGTGGAGTCCATCCGCAAGCTGGCCGAGAGTAGCGTGAATGTGGTGCGGAACATGGCGCTTTTGCTGCGTCCCTCCATGCTGGACGATCTGGGCCTGGTGCCCGCCTTGCAATGGCAGGCGCGCGAGCTTTCCAAACGCACCGGGTTGGCCGTCACCGTGGATGCCGAGACTGTGGCCGACGATCTGCCCGAAGATCTCAAGACATGTATCTATCGCGTGGTGCAGGAAGCTTTGCACAATTGCGCACGGCACGCCTTTGCGCACAGCGTGCGCATTCAGGTAGTGCAGGAAGGCGGGCGTATCCACTTGAGCGTGCTCGACGACGGCCAGGGCTTTGACAGCACGCACACGCGCGGTCTCGGCCTGCTGGGCATGGAAGAGCGCGTCACGCATCTGGGCGGCCGTTTCCACTTGCAGTCCGAGACTGGGCAGGGCACCCGATTGCGCATCGAAATCCCGTTGGCCGCGCGCGCTATGGAGGCCATCGCGTGAATAGTCCGGTAAGGATCGTGCTGGCCGACGACCACACCGTCATGCGCAACGGCCTGCGCCTGCTGCTGGAACGGCAGCCCCATCTCCGGGTAGTCGGAGAGGCGGCGGACGGACGTCAGGCTGTGGCGCTCAGCGAATCGGCCAACCCCGATGTGGTCATCATGGACATTGGGATGCCCAACCTGAATGGCATCGAGGCCGCGCGCCAGATCGTCAACCGCAGCCCGCGCACGGCCATCGCCATCCTGAGCATGCACTCCGATGAGAGCTATGTGATCCGCGCGCTGAAGGCCGGCGCGCGCGCCTACCTGTTGAAGGATTCGGCCGAAGCCGACCTGCTGGCGGCCGTGCGCGCGCTGACCGAGGGCAAGTCGTTTTTCAGTCCCGCGATCAGCAAGATCCTGGTGGAAGACTATATGCGCCAGTTAGAGAGCCGCGGCGCCGAGGATACCTACGAGTTGCTCACCAATCGCGAGCGCGAGATCCTACAGCTTCTGGCGGAGGGACGCACTAACAAGGAGGTTGCCAACATGCTGAACCTCAGCTTGTACACGGTCGAAACCCATCGCACTCACATCCTGCAAAAGCTGAATTTGCACAGTGTGCCCGAGCTGATTTTGTACGCTGTACGCAAGGGGATCATTGCGTAAGGCGCATACAATGTTAATGATATAGTGGGACATCGCCGTGCCAAGCCGTAGGATGGACTATTATGCCGAGCAGCGGGACCTGCAAACTTTGTCTCCAAGAAGCACTTCTGTGCAAGAGCCACTACATTCCTAAGGCCCTCTATCCCACCAGGAAGCAGAAGTCCGCCACGGCCGCCCGGGGTGCGATTCTGGTTGGCCCCACGCCCCACCTCAGGGAGCACCTGCTTTGTCGCGAGTGTGAGAACCGGTTCTCGCAAGGTGGTGAGTCCGAAGTTCTCAAATGGCTGGCCCCGAAGGTAAAGGGGTATCCGCTCAACGAAAAATTCAAGCTCGCGTTGGCCCGCGAAAGGTACGCTGACGCGTCACGGTTTGCCACCTACGATGTGGGCCTGGACGCTGAGAAGTTCGCATATTTTGCGAGCAGCGTCGTCTGGCGGGGATCAGTGCATGAGTGGCTGTTGTCGAGCGGATCCCGGTCAACACTACTCACCCTCGGCACCCATCAGGAAACGGTCAGGAAATTCTTGGTCGGCGATGCCGGATTCCCGCACGGTATCATGTCGGTAATCGTCAACGCCATTCCCGTCCCGATCTGACAGCACGTTCGCTTCGTCTCTGCACGAGCGTCCATGAACCACAGCGTGCCCGAGCCGATTTTGTACGCCCCATCCGCAAGAGTGTTATCGCGTGACGCGCTTTAGCGCGCGTTGGGCACCCTGAGCCGGCTGAAAGCCGGCTCAGGGCAGGATTGCCCGCCCCACAATTTGTGCACGGGCTAGTGCGGCAAGATCGTCAACAGGTTCAAGGTGTTGGTGGCATCGTCGACAAAGTAAAGGCCTTCGTGGGCGGGCGACAGCCCGAAGAGCGCTCCACTTCCGGGAGGCGACCCGCTCTTGTCCAACAGCCCGCTCGCAACTTGCGCGCCGCTGGGAGTAAATTCCACGAGCAGGCCATTATTGCCGTTTACCGTAAGGATATCGCCATTGGCCGGACGCACGGTGAGACCCAGGGGATCGTTGAGACTCGGGCTTCTGGAAACCGTCACCCCGATGCCGGCGGTGGCAGTCCGGTTGGCGGCATTGGCTATCGAGGCAATCCGGTTCTCCAGGCTGTCGGCTACGTATAGCGTTCCGTCCGGGGCAAGCGCGAGTCCGGTGGGACCAATCACCAGCGCGGCGGGGTCAGTTCTTTCGGGGAATCCCGAACCGATCGTGGTCATGGACACCACCCATGGCATGCTGGTTTGCGAAAGGCCCAGATCGATGCGGACCACCGTGCCTTCGTCCACCAGGCTGCCGTTGCCGGCCACCGTGTCGTTAAGCACATTGGTTACGAACAGGTCCGCCGTCGTGCCCATGTCCAACGCCGCCATATCCCAGGGACCATTGATGAGATTGTCGGAGATTGTTTCCACGACCGTGCCTGCGTTATTCAATACAATCAAGCAACCCGCCTGCGCCGTGGCCGACGTACCGTCGGTGGTCGGCAGGCTGCCCACAATAACCCAACCCGAGCGCAGGACCGCCAGAGCGGTCGTCAGGCCCACTCCTCCCGGGCAGGGGCCGGGAAGACTCGAGGCATCGATCCACGCAAACAAGCTGGCGGTGCCGTTGGGCGCGATATCCACAATCGTCGTGCCGGTACCCTGCAGGTTCGCGCTGTTATTGAAATTGCTTACCAGGATGTGGCCTTGGACTAAGTTCCCACTCGAAGCGGGAACTACCGCAACGCCATAAGGGTTCACATCCCCGTTGGATGGCACGGTGGAAGCCACGGTAACGACTTGGGCCGGCAGACTGGTTGCAATAGCCAGCGCGATGGCGCCCATCCATCCATTTGTAACGAACCGTTTCATATTGAAAATCCCCTCACTCAGTTTGATTCTATAAAGCCCGCATCTTTGATGTTATGCTCGATGCGGCAAGGAAAACAAGAGCAATAATAGTCACTATTGTAAAATGACGACTCCGGACTTACTACAACTTACTATTTCTTACAGTTACAAGTGTAAACCAGGCCGGGCAATCGCCCGCCGTCTCTGGGGGAGGCGCCCCGAAACCGCCTGCCCCACGGGGCGGCACGTCTACGCTATGATGTAGGAATTATCCTATGAACCAAGACGGCATTCCAGAAGGCCTCACTTTCGATGACGTCCTGCTCCAGCCGGCGCGCAGCGGTGTGCTGCCCGCCGACGCCGATACGCGCACGCGCCTGACGCGCAAGATTGTCCTGAATATTCCCATCGTGAGCGCCGCCATGGACACGGTGACGGAGTCGCACCTGGCCATCGCGCTGGCCCAGCAGGGCGGCATCGGCATCGTACACCGCAACATGTCCGTGGAGAGGCAGGCCGAGGAAGTGGACCGGGTCAAACGTAGCGAGAGCGGCATGATCGTCGACCCCATCACCATCGGGCCGGACCAGAAAATTTCGGAAGCTCGGGAAGTCATGAGCCGCTATCGGATTTCGGGCGTGCCGGTGACCGAAGGCCCGCGCCTGGTGGGTATTCTGACGAATCGCGATCTGCGATTCGAGACCCGCTCCGATGTGCCCATCCGGGAGGTGATGACCAAAGACAACCTCATCACCGTGCCCGTCGGCACCACGCTGGAGGAGGCCGAGGCCATCCTACATCAGCACCGCGTGGAGAAGTTGCTGGTGGTGGACGACCACTACCATCTGAAGGGACTCATCACCGTAAAAGACATTCAGAAGAAGTTGAAATACCCGAATGCCGCCAAGGACGAGCAAGGCCGGCTGCGCGTGGGAGCGGCCATCGGCGCCACCGAGAATTTTCTGGAGCGGGCACAGGAACTGGTGGCGCGCAAGGTGGACGTGCTGGCCATCGATACGGCCCACGGGCACACGGAGCGCGTCATGGCGGCGGTGAAAGCGGTGAAGCGGGCGCTGCCGGAAGTGCAACTCATCGCCGGAAACGTGGCCACGTATGAAGGCGCTTGCGAATTGATTTCGCTGGGCGTGGATGGCATCAAGGTCGGCATCGGTCCGGGATCCATCTGCACCACGCGGGTGGTTTCCGGCGCCGGCGTGCCGCAGCTTACCGCGATTCAGGAGTGCTCGCGCGCCGCCCAGCCGGCGGGCGTGCCGTTGATCGCCGATGGCGGCATCAAATTTTCCGGCGACATCACCAAGGCCATCGCCGCCGGCGCCGATGCGGTGATGATCGGCAGCCTGCTGGCCGGCACCGACGAAAGCCCCGGCGAAACCGTGCTATTCCAGGGCCGCACGTTCAAGACCTATCGCGGCATGGGATCGATGGGCGCGATGCAGGGCAATGCCGACCGTTACGCGCAGGATGCCAACGGCAAGCTGGTGCCGGAGGGCATCGAGGGCCGGGTGGCCGCCAAGGGACCGCTGGCCGAATTGGTTTATCAGCTCGTGGGTGGCTTGAAATCCGGCATGGGTTACTGCGGCGCGCCGGACATCCGGACGCTGCACGAGAATGCGCGGTTCCTGCGGGTGTCTCCGGCGGGCCTGCGCGAGAGCCACGTGCACGACGTGGTGATTACCAAGGAAGCGCCCAACTACCGGGTGGAGTAGGCGAGCTGCGCGCGCCAACATCGACAAACGGCGTCGATGTTACGAGGGGGCGATTCGTGTCCGGCACGACCGAGAGCGATGGACCGGCGAACGATGGCACGGTATTCTCGTTGACGCCACCTACATCTCCGGGCGGCCCCTGGACCGAAGCTCCGATCTACGATTTCTACACGTCCGACGTCGGCCCCATCGGATTATTGATTGGCCCCGGCAGGGTGCTCTATGCGACGACCAGCGGACTCTCCTGTGGCATGGTGTTCTCGTTGACTCCGCCCTCCGGGCTTGGCGCGCCCTGGACTAACCGTGCTGTACACCTTCAACGGCATCGACGGGTGCGAACCCTATGGAACGCTGGCGGCCGCCCGGGCCGGTGTCCTCTTCGGAGCCACCAGATTTGGCCCAACCGAAGCCGGCACGGTGTTCGCCTTGAGGCCGCCTACGTCTCCAGGCGGCGCTTGGACCGAGGCGGTTCTCTACAGTTTCACCGGCCACAGCGACCGTGGCGAGCCCCTCGGAGGTGTAGTGATTGGCAGCGGCGGAGTGCTTTACGGCACTACCAGCACCGGCGGAGCTTCAGGCGCTGGCACCGTGTTTTCGCTGACCCCGCCTGCCTCTCCGGGCGGAGCGTGGACTCAAGCCGTGCTCCACAATTTCACGTGCGGCGGCGACGGCTGCTTTCCCTCCGGAGTCGTGATCGGCAGCGGCGGGGTGCTCTACGGCGTAACCGCGGCAGGCGGAGGGGGTACCGCCTGTCAACGCAATTGCGGTACGGTATTCTCGTTGATCCCGCCTGCGTCTCCAGGCGGCGCGTGGACCGAAGCCGTACTCTCCCGTGATTGACCGCGACACCGGAACGCTGCTCGGCACCACCGCCAACGGTTGGAATAGCCACCGGAACCTCCGGCTATGGCACGGTGTTCGCATTGCAGCCGTGAGTGCCGGCGGATTGTGATCCGGCAGCCTCGGCCCATCGTGATGCGGCTGGCAGTGCCACGGCGCCGCCCCCCAGAAAGAAATCGAGACGGTGCGTGTGTCGATTCTACCTTAGCCCTGCATTGACGCAGGTTGCTGTATGTTTCATACTTGCTCGTATGACTCTAAGATCACTGTCGCCCACCATTGGCGGGACGCTTCTAATAGCGCTTCTGGTCTTCACTGTTTGCGGCGAGGCTCAAACTCCGGCGCTCAAAACGCTCTACGCGTTCACGGGCGATCCCTCCGCGGGCAATCCCATGGCGAGTGTGGCGATTGGCAGCGGCAGGGTGCTCTACGGCACGACCCCGAGTGGTGGTACCGCCAACTACGGCACGGTGTTCTCGTTAACGCCGCCTGCATCTTCAGGCGGCGACTGGACCGAAGCATTGATCTACGATTTCAGCGCAAGCGGCGGAGTCAACCCCAACGGATTGACGGTTGGCGCCGGCGGAGTGCTCTATGGGACTACCAGCGGGGGCTGTGGCACGGTGTTCTCGTTGACCCCGCCCACATCACAGGGCGCCCCCTGGACTTTGACTGTGCTGCACAGCTTCACCGGCGGCAGCGACGCGTGCGAACCCTACGGAACGCTGGCGGCCGGCGGCGACGGTGTGCTGTACGGCACGACCTACCTTGGCGGAACCTACGACACCGGCGCGGTGTTCGCCTTGAGGCCGCCTGCGTCCCCAGGCGGTGCATGGACCGAGGGGGTGCTCTACAGTCTTCCCGTCGGCAGCAACCCCGAAGCAGGCGTGGCGATCGGCAGCGGCGGAGTGCTCTACGGCACTACCACCGGCGGCGGACCTTCGGGCAATGGCCTCGTGTATTCGTTGACCCCGCCTGCGTCTCCGGGCGGCGCGTGGACCGAAGCGGCGCTCTACGCCTTCAGCGGGCGCAGCGACGGCGGCGCTCCTTTCGCCGCCGTAGCGATTGGCAGCGGCGGAGTGCTCTACGGCACTACAGCTTCAAACTATGGCACCGTGTTTTCGCTGACCCCGCCTGCGTCTCCGGGCGGCGCGTGGACCCACACGGTGCTCCACAATTTCACGTGCGGCAGCGACGGTTGCGTGCTCTTCGGAGCAGGCGTCGCGATCGGCAGCGGCGGGGTGCTTTATGGCGCGACCGTAAATGGCGGAACGGGTATTGTGGCCTGTCCTGCCGGCTGCGGCACTGTGTTTTCGTTGACCCCGCCCGCAGCCGCCGGCGGCCCTTGGACAGAGACCGTGCTCCACAATTTTACCGGCGGCAAGGACGGCGCCTTGCCGTACGCAAGTCCTGTTATTGAGCGCCAGACCGGAGTGCTGTTCGGCACCACTGGCGACGGAGGGGTAGCCCCCGGAAGGTCCGGCTATGGCACGGTGTTCGGGCTGCAGCCGTGAGTACAATGGAAGCATGGTGAGAGTAGATCAAGTTCTGGATTCCTGGAAGACGATCCGCGCCGATACGGCCACGGCCGTCGAAGAATTTCCGGCCGACGAGTTCGACTACAAACCCGCCGCGGACGTCATGACGTTCGGCCAAATCGCGCGTCACATTTTGATCTCCGGATATGGTCTCACGGGCCTGCTGCTGGAAGGCGACGAGCACCTCGGCGGTCCTCAATTCCGGGAGAAGATGGCCCGGTTCGCGCTGTTGCCCGAGGGCGCCGGCGCGGCCGATGTGGCGCGGGAATTGCGCGCCACCGTGGAGCGGCGCGCGGCGGAACTGGCGGACCAGCCGCCGGAGTTCTATTCCGGAATGGTCACGCGGGTCGACGGCGCGCGGGTCACGCGCCTGGAAATGCTGCAGTTTGTCAAGGAGCATGAGCTCACCCACAGGGCGCAGCTTTTCCTGTATATGCGGATGAAGGGAATCGTGCCCGCCACCACGCGCCGCCGGTTGGCGAAGCAGGCCGCTCGCTGACCCGCAAACGCTGTACAATACAGTTGCAAGCGTGGCGCACTTTCGTTAAATGTATTGTAGGGTGTCCGGGAGGATTCTAGCCATGGTTACGTGCCCGGTATGCGACGGGGCCATCGATGTCGATGAAGAAGATGTGGACGAAGGCGACTCCATCAGTTGCGACGAGTGTGGAGCGGACCTGAAGGTAATCGGGACCGACCCTCTCGAACTGGAATCCGCCGAAGACTTGGAGGAGGACGAAGACGAGGACTTGGTGGAGGGCGCGGAGGAGGAAGAATCCGAGGAGGACTGGAAGTAACGCGATGTCGCAAAAGCTGGGCTATCTCGCGATCCGCCGGCTCCTCGCGGCGGCGGCTTGCGCGCTGCTGCTTTCGGCCGGCGCGGCGTGGGCGAAGAAAGACGAAAACGCCAACATCCGCTCGGTGCAGGGTGTTGTGAGCAGCGCGCAGGGCGAGGCGTTGAACGGGGCGGTCGTGCAGTTGAAGAACACGAAAACCCTGCAGATCCGTTCGTTCATCACGCGGGACAACGGCGCTTACTACTTTCACGGGCTCAACACCGATGTGGATTATGAGATCAGAGCCGACTTCGACGGCGCCTCCAGTAAAGCCAGGACCCTCAGCTCGTTTGACACGCGCAAGCAACCCGTGGTGAACCTCAAGTTGGAGCAGAAGAAGTAGGACGGGCCTCCGAACGGAACAGGCCAGGAGGCCTGTTCTACTGGCCGCCAGCCGGTCTCCCTCGGCCGTGGTGTAAGACCGGATCGGCAGCAATTCGACGACGAGGCACAGCGGAACGGCAAGGGCCGCCAACAGAATCGCCCGCCATCCCATATCGCCTCCGGTCTCTCTGTCTACCGCCCGCCGGCGATGGGCAGTTCGAGAAAACTGGCGTGCTCGGCGTCGTGATACAGCGAAATGTGGGCGGTGCGCGCGTCCTTGCCGGACTCGGTCGCCACCACGCCGCCGGAGTTGTAATTCTTTTCCACGCCGATGGAATTCGGCGAGCGCAGCATCAGGCGCAGCCGGCTGCCTTTGGCGATCCGCCGCGAGAACCACGTGAAGCCCCGCAAATCGTATTTCACGATCTGGCCGGGATCTACCGGGCTGGGCTTGCGCGTCGATTCGCGGTAGCGGGCGCGCAGGGAGTCGCCGGTCAACAGCACGCTGCCTCCGTTGGGCAGGATTTCGTAGAGGTTCACTTCGAAATCCCTATCGGGCACGTCCATGGCGATGGATGCCACCAGCCGCACATAGCCGCTGATTTCGGTATCTTCGTCGAAGGGCGCGCTGTGATAGATCAGGGCGTCGCCGAACAGGTGCAGCGGCTCGGTCTCGTCCGTCAAGGAGTTCGGATTGTCGGCGGTCTCCAGTGCGCCGGGACGCAGATCCAGCGGATCGTAAACGTAGCGGTCGCGCGCGAGCTGCGCCGTGGGCTTCTCGGGATCGAGCGTGCCGGAATGCAGCGCGTCGTTGGCGCGGCTTTCTGTGGAGTTCAGGAATAGTGTGCGCGTGCCGCCCGCGACCGCCTCCAAGCTGGCAGCGTATTTCCACTCTTCCGGACCGACCACGTAATAAGCCACGTTCTGCTTCAGAAACGCGGGCTTGGGACCGCGCTTCATGGTCCAGTCGTACCATTCCCTGTGCAGATTGTTCAGATCGAGCATGCTGGCTTCGCCGAACTTCAAGCCGGCGACGTCGCGGTTGGGCGTGCGCGTGCCGGCGTGGTCCCATGGCCCCACGATCAGGTAATGGCGGTCGCGCGCGGCGGGCGAGCCATAGCGCAGGTGGTCGCGATAGTAGCGCATGGCGCCGATTTGATCGCCATCGTAGTGCCCGGTGATGGTCAGGATGGGGATGTCGATTTGGGCGAACTGTTCCGGCGTGGGATACATGGCATCCCAAGAATGTCCGGCTGCGGATGGTCCATCCATTTCTGGAAAACGGTGGAGGTGTTGCCCACGATCCGGTCGAGCTCGCGGAAGGGCAGATTGCGCGTGTAGCGTTCGCGGAACTTTTCGGCCCAGAACGTAGAGTCGCCGAATTGTTTCGCGTTGCCGGTCTTGCCGCTGGCTCTGCCTAAGGGATCGGTCGGCCCATACCAATTGCAAGCCGCCATCGCCGCGTTTCACGACGAAGCTGCCCGAGCCGGCCACACGGATTGGCCGCAAATCCTGGCGCTCTACGATCTGCTCGGGCGCATGTTGGACAACCCAATGGTGGCGTTGAATCGCGCGATGGCGGCGGCCATGGTACACGGCGCTACGAAGGGCTTGGAACTGCTGGACGCCCTGAAGACTAACGCCCGCCTCGCGGGCCACCACCGCTTGGACGCAGTTCGCGCGCATCTCCTGGAACTCGCCGGAGACCGCTCGGGCGCCGTCAGTCACTACATGGCGGCGGCAGGCTTAGACAGGCAGCCTCCCGGAGCGCAACTATCTTCTGACGCAGGCTGCGCGACTCTCAAGCGAACGGTGAGTTGTGGTCAGTTTATGCGAGAACTGGGCCGATTAACAATCGGCCTGCAGGTTGCCAACCTGCCCCACAAAGGCTGACTTTACCAATTTGTGATGGAACCGTCGGGACGGAAGTAGGTCTGGGCGCGATTGGTGACCCGCTCGGTGATCTCCGCAATCTGCCGCAACGGCTTGAAGTCCACTTCCACGCCCAGGCCGGGGCGGTCGTTGGGATACAGCTTGCCATCCTTGAAATCCAGGCAGACGGGCAAGTGCGGCAGCGCGCGGCCCTGGAAGTTATACTCCATCAGCACGGGGCCTGAAAATGTGCCGAGAGAATTGACCAGCGCGGCCGTCGAGATGGGTCCGGTAAAATGCGGCACGATGCCCACGAAGTGCGTTTCGCAAATGGCGGCGATCTTCATCATCTCGGTGATGCCACCCACGTTGGGGAGCGTGGCGCGCACGAAGTCGATGTCGTGGTGCTCCACCAGCTTGTTGAAGTCCCAGCGATTGCCCCACTCCTCGCCGGCTGCGATGGGCACCTTGGCCATGCGCCGCAGGATGGGCAGATCCTCCTGGAAGGCTTCGGTGCGCACGGGGTCCTCGACGAAGAAGGGCGCCAGACTTTCGATGAGGCTGCATCCGCGCACAGCTTCGTCCAGATCGAAGCGCTGGTGGAAATCGACGCACCAATCGCCGTTCTTGCCGACGCCTTCGCGGGCCTCGACGCAATCGTCGTAGAGCTGGTTGAGACGCTCGCGCGTATTGTAGGTGGTGTTGGCGGGCGCGTCGGCGGCGCCCATGCGGAAGGCCCTGTAGCCCGCGGCGATGGTGAGTTGCGCGCGCTCCTTGATGCGCATGCCGGGCTGCACGCCCGGAATGATGCCGGCGGTGTTGTAGCACTCGCAATGGTTGCGCACCATGCCACCCAGCAGCGCGTGTACGGGCAAGCCCAGCGCCTTGCCGCGGATATCCCACAGCGCCAGGTCGAGCGCGCCTAGCGCGTGCTCTTTCTCGCGCCCGGGCGGATAGAAGAAGGCGCGCGACATGTCCTGCCAGAGCCGCTCGATATATTGCGGGTCCTGGCCGATGAGCCGGCCGGCGCACTGTTCCAGCATCTCCTTGGAACCGCCTTCACCGATGCCGGTGATGCCGGCATCAGTCTCGACAGTCACCACCAAGTCGCTCTGATTGAAAAGCGGATTGGGCGCGGGCGGCGCATAGACGCGCACCCTGGCGATCTTGGTTTTGGGGACGGCGGCGAGGGCGCGCGAAGGCTTCACGGCGGCGACTGCGGATGCGGCGGCGAGCGAGCGGAAGAAGGTTCTGCGATGCACGAGAGCTACTCTATCATGATCTATCATGGCGCTCCAGATGGGGCGGACCGCAGAGGACCGCAGAGTCGCAGCCCGGCGATCACATCGAGAATCTCAAGGAATGCGCGTGATCGTTGCGGGCTATGAGGACGGCGGGGAAATGGGGCGGGTGCAACGTCGGCGCGATCTTCGAAATCGTGTTGCATTGTGTTGCATCCGGTTACATCGGCGCGCTTTGCAGCGGGATGAGCAATTGGCTTCCCCATTGCGCTTCTGTTGAAAACAAAGGGCCGAGTTGGCTTCGTTTCGTAATTTTGGTTTAGATTCGACACTGTTCGGGGCCTGCAAGCCACGTTTTTTTCTTGCGTCGTATTGCATCGCCTTGGGCATGGCGCGGCGTTTTCGTCTGGCTGCGATTTTGTGCCGAGCAATGCCATTTGGAAGACCGCAACGAGTATTTGGAAATCGCTTTTCGTGTTGCATCCCGTTGCACTGAGTTCCACCGGGATGAACATTGGCTTCCGTATTGCATTTCAGTTTGGGTTCGACAGGGTTCCGCGGCGTGCGCGCGAGGCCTCCGGGGTTTCGCACGCGACGATTTCTTGCAGGTTTCGAGTAGCGGCCTGTTGACTTGTTCGCTTTCTTTCGCATTTGGTACGCCGACAGGAGAGGCGCGTTGGTCCACAGCCGCTGCTTTACTTACCCGATGCCACGGTAGCACGGTGGCAAGGAGATTTTAGGGGGCCATTGGCGATTTGCGCTTGTTTTCAAAGAGATGGCGGTAGACGCCGGGGCGTGATCTCGGGCTAACCCGGCGACCGCGTGCCGTCGCTAGCAGGCGAAACCGCCTGCCCCACACACCACTCCCAAGAAACCGATAAGTCACCGTTCCAGGTTCGCGCGGTCCCAGTTGCCCAGATTCGCGGCGGCGGCGTACGTACTCTGCAGAAAATCGAGCAAGTCGGTGCGGGGCGACGCCGCGCTGCGAACATCGTCATACATCAGGACAAACTCCCGGAGCCCGGTGTGATAAATCGCCGCCGAAGGCAACACGGCGTATCCTGCATAGTCCGGTGGTGCGGGCGCGGCATATGAGTAGAAAGCCGGACCCGCGATTTCGCCGCCGCCGGGCCAGAATCCGGCGCTCGAGCACTCATGCGAATAAGCTTCACGCGTAATTGGGTCCGCCCCTTCGCGTTCGGGCGCGCGTCGTCCAGAGAAGCGGGTTGCGGCAAGATCGAAGCTGCCCCAGAAGAAGTGTACCGGACTCGCCTTGCCGATGAACCGACCGCGGAATTCTTTGAGAATCGCATCGGCCTGCAACAGAATCCGATGGAACCGGTTCACATACTCGGGATCGTAGGAAGCGTGTTCATGGTCGTCGGGAAAGGGGATCGGATTTGCAATCTCCACCGGCGTGGGCCAGATTTTTAAGTCGATACCAATGGCGCGCAGTGCAGCCATCACTTCATGGTAGAAGTCTGCCACGGAGCGCGGGTAGAGGCGCACAAGAGTTGTCGGATCGCCGCTATTCGTGATTGCGAGATTTTGGCCGGCGAAATCGAACTCCAACTCGAATACGCCACCGCCGTATGGGATTGCGGACGTGGTCAGCCCGCGCGCGCTGACATATAGCGGCACTTGCCACCAGTGGTTCACCGGCGGGCTTAACGCCAGGCGCACCTTGCCTACGATCTGGGTCCACATGTGGAGCGTGGCGCGGGTTGTTTCCCACTCTGCGAGCGGGAGCGGCGGCCAGGGAGTGGAGTCGTTCATGTGGGCATTATACGATGTAGCGCTCGGTGCGCTTCAGCAGTTTGCTGGGCGGCGACCAACCCGCTTGATTTCGTGGGTGCCTCAACTCAGGATAGCGTCGCCCAGTCATCCAGGCTAATCGTGCGGCCGAGTATGACTTCCACTTCGCGAATCATGAAGCGGACTTGCGCGACAGAATACTCAGGATTTGAAGGGATCGCCAGCCGGTGCTGGCCCATCGTCATAAACTGGTGCCGCGATCCCGAATAAGGGCCGTTGAACCCCAATTTCGTTAATCGCCGAACGAAATCGGCGCGTTTACAAGGCGTCCACCGGCTCACGCGTGGGTTCCTTGTTGAGGTCAATGTCGCCTATGACGGGTAGCGGATGGGCGAGCTTAAGACCGAGGAGAATCCAGTCCTCGAGAGTGGATCGCAGCTCGCGTTCGCAGCGATGCAGCGTCGAAGCGAAGGCGACCACGCCTGGACAGCCAGGGATACTGCCGGCAAAGGTCTGATCCTCCAATTTGTCGTAAACGGCCTGTTCCAGCGCTTCGTGTACATACTCCGTCAGAATGTATTGCCGGCTCATACCAAACTCCCTACGTTCGATGTTATCAGTATTGCGACTCGGAAGCGCTGCTTCATGCACGCTGGCGACCTTCCGACGATGGGCTCTACATCTGCCTCGAACGTGCTGCTTAGGACTCGGCCGGCGCTTCTCGCAACATGATGCATATTTGCGGGCAAGATCCTGCGGATTTCGGGAGCCGTCCGAGATTCCTCGAAAAACTGTCGCGGGCTTGGGTACGTGAAGTTCGGCGATTAGGCGGCCGCGGCCCCGGTGTCTGGCAGCCCGGTGAAACATCGAGGCGCACGCCAGGAAGCAGGCTAAGTCGTTGACGAATTCGATGGGGAAGAAGAGCAGAAGCTCACCCGGCGGCATCACTGAGTGAACCACAGTGTGAGCGCATGCTAGGGCCAGGAAGCCGAGCGCTCCGTTCGCCGTGAGCGAGAGCCGCTGACTTTTAATCGCGCTTGGATTTCTCTCGAAGGTCGTCGTTCGCATCTTCCGTGGCAGGCGATCTGGCCCCGGGTTCCCGAACGCTTGGACAACAGAATCGCGGAACTGAGCCTCCACCGCCCTGTCGAGGGGGCGCGAGAGGCTGTCGTCGTGCGGAGCGCACGCGAACTGGTAGTAGTGGCGCTTCGCGCTGGTGTAGTCGGATCGATCACGTACAGGTCGGACCGAGGGTCATTGAGCAGCACAGAGAGCAAACGATCGGCTTTTGAGGGGACAGGCGGCGATTTGGGACTGAGGCTATCGAGGGCCTCGCTGGTAGCGCCTTCCAACTTGTCTTAGCAGCGACAACCGCTCCGTGATTCGATCCGTCGCTCCCCCGGCCATGTTGTACCGCATGACCCGGCGATGTCTGAGGTCGAAGGGCAATTCCTCCGGGGCGTCGGACGATGCTCTCGTTTCCCCTGAGTTATCGATACATCCGCGACAAAGACGTCCGCGGCAGCGACCTTCGCAAGTATTGTGTTTGCGATGTGCGGCGCTCCCGGGACGTCCTTGGTGTCGCGGTCGATGATTGGCAGGTCATCGTTCGAGCTGTCGTTAGCGATCGCCTTCGCGGCCTTCCCCAGCGCATCCTGAATAAAGCCCCGATTCGTCGAATTCGGCAAGTCGCACTGCCAGGAGTAGAAGACGACGCGATTCATTTGGAGAACGGGTCAGACGATATAGCGCTCGGCGTCCAGCAGCCGGTGCGCGATCTTGCGGCGCAGCGCGATGGCGTCCACCGGTTCGTACTTGCCGAAGCGGCGCAGCACCACCAGGTTGGTGCGTAGCGTATCGCCATCCGAGCAGGCCGCCACCACGATGCGCGCGGTCACGTCGATGTGGGCCATCGCGTCGCGCACCAGCACGGCGGTCATGTCGGCGGCGTTGGCGCCCTTGCCCGATTCCGCCAGTTTCTGCGCGCGCAGCAGCGCGGATTCAATGGCGAAGACATCCATGATCACGTCGGTGATGTTCGCCAGGATCTCCTGCTGCTTTTCGAGCTCGAACATGTACTTCTGGTAAGCCACGCCCATCAGCAGGAGGGCGATCTTCTTGGCGTTGAGCAGGATTTTGGTTTCGTCTGCGAAGGGACCCGTGGGCTCTTCCTCGCCGCCACGCGGGCCGCCCAGGACTTCCTGCAACACGCCAGTGGCCGCCGCAACCAGACCCAGTTGGCCGCGCGCGGCGCGCTTCAGCAGCATGCCTGTGGTGAGCAGACGGTTGATCTCGTTGGTGCCTTCGAAAATGCGGTTGATGCGCGAATCGCGATAGGCGCGCTCCACGGGATAGTCCATATGGTAGCCGTAACCGCCGTGAATCTGCACGCCTTCATCGACTACGTAATCCAGCACTTCGGAAGCGTAGATCTTGATGATGGAGCATTCGGCGGCATACTCTTCCACAGCCTTCAGCATGGTTTGCGCGGCGTTGGGCTGCGACCAGGAGAAGTCTTCCAGTTGCGATTCGATGAGGCCCACCACGCGATAGGCCATGGACTCCGCCGCATAGGTGCGGATGGCCATCTCGGCGAGCTTGTGCTGAATCATGCCGAATTCGGCGATAGATTGGCCGAAGGCCTTGCGCTCTTTGGCGTACCTGAGCGAGACCGCCAGCACGTTCTTGGAGCCGCCCACCGTGCCGGGACCCAGCTTCAACCGCCCGACGTTCAGGATGTTAAAAGCAATGATATGGCCGCGGCCGATTTCACCGAGCACGTTTTCGACGGGCACGGGCACGTTGTCGAAATAGACGGCTGTAGTGGAACTGCCCTTGATGCCCATCTTCTTTTCCTCGGCGCCGGTGGAGACGCCGGGGAATTTACGCTCCACCAGGAAGGCGGTGAATTTCTCTCCGCCGATCTTGGCGAAGACCGTGAACAGATCGGCCGCGCCACCGTTGGTGATCCACATCTTCTGGCCGTTCAGGATGTAGTGCTTGCCATCCGGGCTCAGGTCGGCGCGGGTCTTGGCGGCCAGCGCGTCGGAACCGGCGTGCGGCTCGGTGAGGGCGTAAGCGCCCAACATTTCCATACTGGCCAGCTTGGGCAGGTAATGCTTCTTCTGCTCCTCGGTGCCGAAGTACAGGATGGGCAGCGAGCCGATGCCCACATGCGCGCCGTACCAGCCGGCGAAGGAACCGTCGCCGGCCATGTGCTCGATAGCAACCATAGCGGAGGCCATATCGAGCTCCATGCCGCCGTATTGTTCGGGAATAGTGATGCCTGTGAGGCCCAACTCGGCGGCTTTGCGCAGGCATGCCAGCGCGACGCCCGGCTCATGGTGCTGGATGGCTTCCACGTTGGGGCCAACTTCCTTGGCCCAGAATTCGTCCACTGTACGGGCGATCGCCAGGTGTTCCGGAGTGAGATCCTCCGGGGTGAAGATTTCGTTGGGCAGGCGCTCTTCGATCAGGAATGCGCCGCCCTGGGTTTTTGGTAATGAGATCGTTGCCGTTGCCGTTGCCATAGGATCCTCCTATACATGACAGGCTGAAGCCTGTCCTACCCGATTCGTTCGAAGATACCAGCGGCGCCCTGGCCGCCGCCCACACACATCGTCACCAAGCCATACTTCACGTTGCGGCGGGCCATCTCACGCAGAATCGTGGCCGTAAGCTTCGCGCCCGTGCATCCCAAGGGATGCCCCAAGGCTATCGCGCCGCCATTTACGTTGACTTTTTCCGGATCGAGGCCAGCCTCCTTGATGACGGCCAGCGCCTGCACGCCGAAGGCTTCGTTCAATTCGATCAAGCCGATGTCGTCCAGGGTCAGGCCCGCGATTTTGAGCGCCTTGGGAATGGCCACCACCGGTCCAATGCCCATAATCTCCGGAGGCACGCCGCCGGCGGAGAAGCTCACGAAGCGCGCCATTGGTTTCATGCCCAGCTCACGCGCCTTGCGGTCGGACATCACAATGGCGGCCGCCGCGCCATCGCTGGTCTGGGACGAGTTGCCCGCAGTCACGGTGCCGCTGGCGTGGAAGACCGCCTTGAGTTTGGCCAGCGCTTCCGGGGTGGTGTCCGCGCGCGGCCCTTCATCCTTCGCGAAAACGGTCTTGGTGACTTTGGGTTTCTTGCCGTTGGCGGTGACCCACTCGATTTCGAAGGGCACGATCTCGTCGTCGAACTTGCCTTCGGCTTGCGCCTGCAAGGCATTCTGGTGGCTGCGGTAGGAGAAGGCGTCGGCCTCTTCGCGCGAGATATTGTACTTGCGCTGCACGCACTCGGCGGTGAGCCCCATGTTCATGTAGATTTCCGGGCGATGATCCACGAACCATGGGCTGGGGGCGACCTTATGGCCGCCGCGCGGCATCATGCTCATGGTCTCCGCACCGCCCGCGATGACGATATCCGCGCCGCCGGAACGGATGCGGTCGGCGGCCATGGCGATGGCTTGCAGGCCGGAACTGCAGAAGCGGTTGATGGTCACGCCGGTGACGGTGTCGGGAAGGCCGGCGCGGAGGGCCACGCAACGGGCCATGTTATTGCCCGACTCGGCTTCCGGCATGGCACAGCCGAGGATGATGTCTTCAATCTCATCCTTCGGCACTTGCGGATGTTTTTCCAAAAGGCGGCGGATGACCGCGCCGGCCAGATCGTCCGGACGCGAAGTGCGCAACGCGCCGCGCGGCGCTTTGCCGACGGCGGTGCGGAGACAATCGACGATGACGGCTTCTTGCATGGGGTCTAGTTCCTCAACGCCTTTCCAGTCTTCAGCATGTGCTGCATGCGTTCTTGCGTCTTGCGCTGGCCGCACAGGCTGAGGAAGGCTTCTCTTTCCAGGTCCAGCAGGTATTGTTCGGAGACCGTCTGACGGCCGGTCAGGGGTCCGCCGCTCAATACGTATGCCAACTTCTCTCCTACTACGGTATCGTAATCCGAGATGTAATTGCCTTGCCGCGCCAGATAGATGCCGGTTTTGAGCAGCGCCAGATCTTCCGCGCCGCCCACTTCCACGTCGGTGCGCGGCACGCCGGCCACGTAATTCGGCGCGATGGAGAGCGCCAGCGCCTTGGCATCGTCGATGAGCCGCTCCGGGTTCATCGAGATCTGGTCCTGCGGCCGCAGCAGTCCTAAGCTGCGAGCTTCGGCGGCGCTGGTGGCGACCTTGGCGAAGGCGATCAGTTCGAAAGCCTTTTGCGCGTTGCCGAAGCGCAGCAGCATCTCCTTGGCGCCGCCCGCGCCAGGAATCACGCCTACGCCGACTTCGACGAGGCCCATGTACGTTTCCGCGGATGCTTGCACGCGCGCCGAATGGATGGCGATCTCGCAGCCGCCGCCCAAGGTCAAGCCGAACGGCGCGGACACCACCGGCTTGGGAGCGTACTTAATCAGCATGGTGGCTTGCTGGAAGCGATTGATGGCGGCGTCCAACTCCTCCCACTCTTCTTCCTGCGCGGCCAGCAGCACCAGCATCAGGTTGGCGCCGACGCTGAAGTTCTCGCCCTGGTTGGCGACGATCATGGCTGCGAAGTTCTTGGAAGTCTCTTCGATCCCGGCGCGAATCAGGGAGATCTGGTCGTCGCCCAGCGAGTTCATCTTGCTGTGGAACTCGAGGCAAAGCACGCCGTCGCCGATGTCGATCAGCGAAGCGCCGCCGTTCTTCTTCACCACGCCGCGCGCCTGCTTGACGTCTTTCAGCACGGTAATGCCGGGGCGGTCTTCCAGCACTTCATAGGAATTGGCGAGCAGATCGAAGTATTCGCGTTCCGGGCCGCGGTAAAAGGACTTTGCCCCCGTGCAGAGCATCTTCTCGACGCTCTCGGGAATCTGGCGCTGTTCTTTGCGCATGCGCGCGACGGTTTCTTCGACGCCCAGCGCGTCCCACAGTTCGAAGGGGCCCAGCGAGTTGGCATAGCCCCAGCGCATGGCGCGGTCGATCTCGACTACGCGATCGGAAATTTCCGGCACCATACCGGCCGAGTACAGCACGAGGTCGCTGAACAGTCTCCATAGGAACGCGCCCGCGCGATCCGTCAAGGCCATCAGCGCGCGCAGGCGCTGCGGCAGATCTTCGATTCCGCGCACGCCTTCGATGGAGGCGAAGCGCGCCTTCTTGGACGGGTGGTATTCGAGCGTGTTCAAATCGAGCGCCAGGATCTCCTTCTTGTCGCCTTTGCCGATGCGCTTGTAGAAGCCCTGGCCGGTCTTATCGCCCAGCCATCCGCGCTCGATCATCTGCGCGAAGAAAGGCGGCAGCACGAAGCGCTCGCGCCAGGGATCGCCGGGCACCAGGTCGTATAGGTTCTTGGTGACATGCGCCCAGATATCCAGGCCGACGATATCGAGCAGGCGGTAGCTGGCGCTCTTGGGCAATCCGATGAGCTGGCCGGTGAGCGCGTCTACTTCTTCGATGGTGAAGCCCATCTCGACAGTCAGGTTCTGAACGGTTGCTCCGAGGAAGCTGCCGATCCGGTTGGCGATGAAGTTGGGCGTGTCCTTGCAGGGCACCACGCCTTTGCCCAGATGGCGGTCGGAGAAATCCGCGATGTGATCGCGCACCGCGGGCAGCGTTTCGGGGCCTGGGATCAGTTCCAGCAAGTGCAAATAGCGCGGCGGATTGAAGAAGTGCGTTCCCAGAAAATGCTGGCGGAATTCGCTGGGGAATCCTTCGGCGATGCTGGCCAGCGGAATGCCGCTGGTGTTGGTGGAGAAAATGGAGCCTGGCTTGCGATGTTTCAACACCTTCTCGATCAGGGCGCGCTTGATCTCCAACTTTTCGGTGACGGCTTCCACGATCCAATCGCAGTCGCGTATCTTGGCGAAGTCGTCTTCGAAATTGCCGGGTGTGACGAGTGACTTGGTTTCCGGCGTAAAGAAAGCGGCGGGCTTCTGTTTGATGGCGGTATCCAATCCGCCCAAGGCAGCGGCGCTGCGATTGGCCTGATTGGGGAGAACGATATCGAGCAATAAAGCTGGGATGCCCGCATTGGCGAAATGGGCCGCGATGCGCGATCCCATGGTGCCGGCTCCCAGCACGGCTACACGGCGCAGTGGTGTCATCAATCGGAGTTTAACGCGAATCGGGAGATGGAAATTCCGTCAGTCGATGGGAAGATCGGGGAGTTGGTCGGCGGGGACTTCGACGATTTTTCCATTTTCCCAAAAGACCATGGGGACGCCGTTCTGGCGGTGCTGCTTAACGGCGCGGCGGTAGGCGCGTTCCACGGCCTCCTCGATGGCAGTGCCCTCGCGAAAAATTTGCCCGATGTCCTTCCTGTCGGCTTTTTCCGTATTCATGTCCACTCTTTGTTTACATTGTTCCACAAATCCGAGTCGAACCCCATTGTAGCTTGCTGCAAAGCGCCGCTGGCGATCAAGCGCCGTTTCCCGTGGATAGAGTTGTCGTAGAATTGCCAGCTTGCGGCCAATGGACGGTAGATGCGGAAAAAGTTTCTCAAGCCTGCTTCGTAGCGCCGGCGGATCACGTCTTCCGGGACGTGATGGCCTCCTTCCAGCACGCGCGTCCGCACCCGATTGATGGCCATGTCGGCGGACGGCAGCCAAAAGAAAAGCAGGTGAAATTGATAGCCGGTTGGCATCAGGGTTTTGATCCAAGAAGCGAAAGTGCGGCTGGCGAGTGTGGTTTCGAAGGCGACATCGGCGCGTTGCGAGGTGAGGTGATGCAAGCGCTGCAGCATGATTCTGCCGGCATCGAAGGCCACGCTCTCGGGCTGAAAAGACGATAGGCCCTTGGCGATGATATCGGCATTTACGAATTCCTGCCCGGCGAGAGCACCTACGAGGATGTCGGCGGCGGCCGTGGTTTTGCCCGCGCCGTTGGGCGGCGACGATTATGATGTTGGGACCTGGAGTGGACATAGGATTGGTGGGGTTGCTTGTCAATTCGCCGGTGCGAGATTCACCAATCAGCGCGCGGCAAATCAGTCTGGGAGAAATCGTCGCCTTTGTAGAGCAAGGGTTCTGCGTGGGTCACGGCCGCCGCGTACGCGCAGCAATCGCCAAGATTCAGCTTCGCGGGATGACGTCCTTTGCCAAATCGCCGCCAAGCGGTTCGGGCTTCCACCATCTGTTCACGATCGAAAGGCACTGGCTCGACTTCCAGGTCCTGCAAGATGAGCAGCGCATCATCCGCCGATTCCGCTCCGTGACGGCCTTCGACGACGATGAGCGTTTCGAGCCAGTTGACCGTCGACATGCGCCGCACAGGCGAGGCGGCAATGGCGGCCGCCATACGTTCCGCGCAGGGTTCCTGGAACACGATGGCAAGAATCGCCGACGAGTCGATCATCATGAACGCGGCACCCCGAATTTGTCATAACCAAGAATCTGCTCGGGGCTGCGGGAATCCAGAACCGGGCGCGAGGAAGCGCGGCGGCCGAGTTCGAGGACGCGTGCGATCCGGCGGCGTTGATCGGACTTGGCCGCGCGCTCGCGGGCCAAGCGGTCACGAAGCGCCTCCTTCACAGCTTGGGTGAGCGTCTGGCCGGTATGTTCGGCGAGCTCTACGGCCAGCGCGTGCACTTCGGGATCCTTGATATTCAGAACGGGCATGTTCCTCCTTTACTCCCTATTATCCTCCTTGCAACCAGTCGCCCGCAACGTTAATTGGAGGGCCAAACACAATCCTAAAGTGTCCCATATATGTATCGCAGGCTTATCCTCCGTCTAGCGGCCTCCATCTCGGCGAATGTCGTTGCTCCATAGGCCAGTCACGATCCGGAAACGCCGCTTCCGCCCCAACGTTTGCGCTGGGCTTTTGTAACGTTTGGCCGCCAGGGATCACAATAGAGCCATTCGCCCGGTCGAGCCGGGCGTGCCCTTGCAGTTCCGGGAGCAGGAGATCCAATGGACCGCCGGATGGAAACCGTCTTGTGCCGGATCGACTGTAACGTCCGCCTTGCGCCGCGGCTGCCGGTGTTGGCACGGGAGGTTCGGCTGTCGGTATCCCGCTGCATGAGTTGTTCCGGCAGGCGACTGGCGCCACCCCCGGGGGCATACATACGAGCCCGCCGCTTCGAGAAGGCCAGGGTGCTGCTGCTGGATAGCCACTTATCGGTGAAAGAGGTTGCCGAAGGAGTGGGTATTCACGATGACAGCCACTTCGTGCGGGATTTCGAGCGCAGCTACGGCATGTCGCCCAGAAACTTTCGACGAGCCCACGAGAGCCCGCGGCCATGAGCGGCGACCAGATGCAACAGGCTGGGGAACGGGGCTACTCCGTGATCGCGAAGACGGTTCCCGCGCCGTAAGTGCCGCCGGTCAGCGTTGTGCCGTAGAGCGCGCCAGAGGCTCCGCTGACGCCCCCCCATGGCAGCGACCCATCCGTGCCTTCAGAGCTGTGCAGCACCGCGAATGTCCAAGCGTCGCCAGCGGAGGAGGGCGGCGCCAGCGCTAAGACGGTGCCGCAGCCGGAGGTCCCGCACGCTTGGGAACTGCCACCGGTCGACGATGCGCCGAAGATTATCCCGCTGGTTGGGGACATTATCAGGCTTCCCCTCGGCTGATTCGATCCCAGCGTGGCGAGAACGGTTTCGGTCCAAGCGCCGCCCGCGGTCGAGGGCGGGGCCAGTGAGAATGCGGTTGGGATTGCGCCGGTCGTACCGTACAGTGCCCCCCCGCTTCCTATCGCGAGGTTGGTTAGGGGGGTCTCGGCTCTGTCCCCGTTGCGGCCGTCAAAGCGGTACAGCACCTTCTGTATCCAGTTTCCGCTCGGCGACGACGGCGGACTGAGCGAAAACACCGTTCCGTTCCCCGTTTTCGAGCCGCCTCCCGAGGTTACGCCGTACAGGACGCCATTGTGGCCGATTCCAGTTCGGCGCCGGGAATCTCGAGCGGCCGGTCGCCGCCCGGAATGCCCGTCAGGACGTATGCCCCGTTCAGAGCCAGGGCATCCAGCAGGTTGAACTCCAGCGCCGGAATCCCGCTGGCATCCAACACCAGGTCCATTAGCCCAAACTTCTTCGCCACCTGATCGGCCGGCACTTCGCGGCCATCCACATAGTGGCCGCCGATCCCGCTGAGCCACGCTGGCCGCGCGCTCGCCGCATCCACCACGTCGCCTCCCCGGAGGCGCAGGACCATCGCCGCCAGCAGCCCTGCCAGCAGCCCCACCGGCCCCAATCCAGCCACCAGGCAGCGACGTCCAAAAAGCTAGTCCGGCGCCGTCGCGGCTACCGGACAACGCACCACCTGCACGCGAAGCACCTCGTCGATAGATTTCTCCACGATGGAAAGCGGCTCCATTGACACTCCCACGGCTTCCAATTCCGCGGGCACCCGAACGATATATTGCTCGCTGTCCACGGCGAATTCGGTCTGATAGCCGTCCAGCCCCTTGATGCCGCGCTCGCGATACTTCCCGGTCTCGCACATGTCCGAGCGGCCCATATGGCACGGGGCGCACTCATTACATCCGCGCCTGACCGTGAGTACCGCGTAGTCGCCAACTTTGACGCGAGTGACGGCCGATCCCACATTCACTACTTGGCCGAACATCTCGTGTCCGATCACCAACTCCGTCTGGCCATTCGGCGCCTGCGCGCGTCCTCCGGACAACTCCTCCGGGTCGGTGCCGCAAATTCCTACTCGGATAATCCGCGCCTTTACGTGGTCCGGCGCTGAAACAGCCGGTTCCGGCCTTTCCACAATTCGCGCTCCGGCAGTCCCCGGAACGATGGCTATGGCTTTCATAAGCTTTTCCTTATCTCAGCCTTTCCAGTAAAAGATCGCCCACCCGCAGCGCATTGGCCATAATCGTCAGGCTCGGATTTACCGCTGCTATCGACACAAAGAAACTGGCGTCGACCTCATAGAGATTATCCAGATCGTGAGCTTTGCAATTCAGGTCCAGCACCGATGTCTTGGGGTCGGCGCCGAACCGCACCGTTCCAGCTTGGTGCGCCGTTCCGCCCAGCGGGATGCTCTTGCCCAGATAATGGTCTCGCGACATCAATTGGTCGTGGAGGCCAATCTCCGTGAGCATGTCTTTGGTTTGGCCGGCAGCCGCTTGTGCCCTTCCAGATCGACGTGTTCGAGCGCCAGCGTAACCTTTCCCTCCGCATCGATGGTCACGCGATTGTCCGGATGGGGCAGATCTTCCGATTGCAGCCAGAAGTCGATCGAATGCTCCGCCAGGTGATCCAGCGCAAACTCAGGCTTCCATAACGCCCAGCCCGGCGTTTCTGCGTTGATCATCTCACCGTCGGATTTGCCCAGCATCTGGATCTCGCCCAACGGATACTCCCAATCGGGGGCCTGGAAATAAAAATCGTTGAGTGCCAGCGTCTTTTGAAAGACGGTGGGGTTCGGGCTCTTAGAAATCGCCATGAATGCGGAGCAGTTGTGACGCATGTAATGTCGGCCCACCAAGCCGGAACTGTTAGCCAATCCGTCGGGATGCTTGTCGTTCGCCGAGCGCAGCAGCAGAGCCGCGGAATTGATCGCGCCGCAGGAAACTACTACGATGTCCGCGGAATACTCCGCTCGCACTCCATTCTGCTCCACCACAACTTTGCTCGCCTCGCGCCCCGATGCGCTGGTTTCCAGTCGCGTCACGTAT
>Ga0302325_10002546_pt1 | contig 44132 bp, 41 predicted proteins | sample Palsa_T0_2_FD_201948 | JGI IMG/M metagenome (GOLD analysis project Ga0302325, IMG submission 201948) | Peat permafrost microbial communities from Stordalen Mire near Abisko, Sweden - Palsa_T0_2 | ecosystem: Environmental > Terrestrial > Soil > Palsa > Peat permafrost | place: Sweden: Abisko... | reverse complement strand
TGTAATGACGGTTCGAGCCCCGGGGCCCCGGTGATTCAAGGCGCGGACGGAAATCTCTACGGGACCTGCCAGTTTGGCGGGCCCACTAACGCCGGCACGGTTTTTAGCGTAAGGCCAACCGGTCAACCGCGATGGTGTACAGGCTGTGCTTACAGGAGAGCTGCCTGGACGGTTTTTATCCGACCGGTGAGCTGGTACAGGCTCCCGACGGGAACATCTACGGTACAACCCGGAGCCGGGGGACCTATGACGGGAGAAGACCGGGCGGAAACCTCGGCGGCGTCGTTTTCAAAATTACCACGGCTGGCGACTTGACTCCGATCTACAGCTTTTGTGCGCAGCAGACTACGAATTGTCCCGACGGCTACTATCCGAATGGTGTAGTCGAAGGCACCGATGGAAGCCTTTATGGGACGACCAATGGAGGCGGTGTCAACAGTTGTCATATGCTGACGTTGGAAGCCGGCTGTGGAACTATCTTCAAGGTAACAGCAGGCGGCACACTGACAACTCTCCATTCTTTCGATGGGACGGATGGGGAGGATTCTCTCGCAGGGCTTACGCAGAACACCAACGGGACTTTTTACGGGGCAGCCTCTGAAGGCGGGACCAACATGTGTTTCGTGAGCTGCGGAACGGCTTACGTTCTCTCCACGGGTCTTGGCCCATTCATTGAGACCGTGCCGGCGGGCGGCACGGTGGGAGAAACCATCCAGATCCTGGGAAACAATCTGACGGGCGCGACCAACGTCAGCTTCAACGGCAGGGCAGCGTGGTTTACTGTGGAATCCGTGACGTTAATCCAGGCTATCGTTCCAGCCGGTGCGATTACCGGCACTTCGTCATGGTGGCCGGTCCGAGCGGAACTTTGACGAGCAACACTAGATTCGTTGTCCGGGAGTGATCCCGGTTTCGGCTCATACCCCAAGTCGACGAGAACGATGTGTGGGTCTGGCTCGGCTAAGTGGCTCGCCGATTGCCGTCGCGTCGTTGCCCCCGACAACGGCGGCCGAGTGCGTCATCGACGAGCGTGCGTGTCGCTGGTCGCGTCATTAGGCCGCGGGCGTTCCGGTGTGGCACGTCGGCGGGCGCCAGGGCGGCTGGTTTCTGCGCGGTCGGTTTTGGCGTACGCCCTGCGGTTGATTCGCCGCTACTACGTCCAGGTTCCAACCGCACGATCCCGGCTCGCGAGGCCGGAACTCGATCGGTAACGCGTCCTGCGTACCGGCGCGCTCATCGCCGCGGCGAAGGCGTACGAGTGCGGACGCGAAACGCCTATCCAATCCTCACGGGAACTGCGGCTCCGCGGCTGTCACAAAGCTGGATCTCGAACGGATAGCGCTCGCCTCACACCAGCGTGCTCATCGCCACTCGCGCCCGCGCGTTGCGGCTCGCGTTCGTTGATGAGCGGCGCATCGTGGCGAGCGACGGAGGCGGCTGCGCGCGGACGCGCAACGCGCACCCCGTCTCCTCGGGCAATGCGGCTCCCCGACACTACACGGTTCAGTCGGTCGGTGGCACCAACGCCTCAAAGTTCCCGCCGTTCGATCCGGCTCGCGAGGCTGGCGCTCGAACGGAGAGCTGAAGGCGCCAGGTTCGGCTCACGCTACTCGCAAACGCCGTGGCCGTCGCTGGTCTTATGGCGCAAAATAGCCGAACAAGTCGAGGACCAAGTATGTGCTGTTGATGGCAAACGCACTGATTCCAGCACTGCTCGTGGGGACGACGGCCATATTGCTGGTTACCTCTCCGTCATACGCGTTCAGTGTCGCCAAAGGCGGCGCACAGGGAGCCAAGGGCGCGCGTTCGCAACCGTCAAGGCGACCAAGAAAGGCCACCCCCGCCAAGAACGCGCTCCCGGGCAAACGGGCCCCCAAGACGCAGGAAGCCAGCGCGCCGCGCGAGGGTAGCAAGACGGCCCAGGTAGTGGCCATGCTCCAGCGGAAGAACGGAGTCACTTTGGCCGAGATCATGGACAAAATGGGCTGGCAAAAGCACACCGTCAGGGGACGCCGCAACGCGCGGCGCAGCGCGCCGGAAGGTGGCGATGCGCACCCCAGGGAACCAACAGCATACTGCCATCGGCGTTTTCGCACCTGTGTTTCATGCAACATTATGCAACAGAAGCCATGCAACAGAAGCCGCGTGCCGGTAGGCCGCTAGCACCGCGCGTTCGCTGAAAGCGATCAGCGGCTGGCCGTGAATCTCTATCTATGTAGCTGGCACCACTCCGTAACGGCATTAGTTGCACCCGATCGGGTAAGTATTGGGCCCGGGAGTGATTAATGGTGATGTGTGCAGACCACCCACCAAAACAACCAGCTTACCGACACCACGGACTTGGGCCTCGCCATGCTGATCATTGAATCGGAGGAAGGACACTACGAACCCATCAGCGTGGTTTCCTCGATCCGGGAAGCGCGCGAGATCGCCAACACGGACAGGATCTCGCGCGCCGAAAACCTGGAACACGGCGGTGAGCCCTTCTGCCCAGATCGGTACGTCATGTGGGCGCGGGGAGCAAATGGCGCGTACCGGCTCGCCATTGAAATCGATGCGAAGTGAGGGGCCAACAGAGGCCACGCCGCAGCGCCTGCCTCATCGAATCGTTCAAGCTACTGAAGCAACTTTTCGAACTTTCTAACCAATTCGATCAGCGGGATACCGAGGATGCCGCAGATCTGGCGCAACTCCAGCAGGTCCAGTCGGCGTGCGCCCGATTCATAATAGCTGACGAAAGCTTGGGGCTTTCCCAGTGCTTTCGCCATGTCGACTTGGCGGAGGCCGGCTTCCGTCCGAAGCTGGCGGAGCAAAGACAACAGAGCCTTCTGCTGCTTGCGATTGGCCGTGAGCCGGGGTCCGCTCTTTTCCATCCAGCCAGCAGCATAGAAAGGGCCCGACTTGTATATGATTTTCATATATAGTTGGAAAGGGCCAGCCTAATAAATGAAACTGGCAAGAGGAAAAGGCCGCTGATGGCAGCGACAAAGAAGATTCTGTCAGAAGTTCCGCGTGGGCTAAAGATGAAATCCGGCAAAGGATGGAGACTCGCGAGCCCCGGCGAGACGCGTGGGTTCAAAGCAGCGCTGATCAAGAGAATAGATGTTGGCGGAGAGATTATCGCTATTTTTCGGGTCTTGCCGACTCCAGAAAGGCGAACTTGAAATTCGTACTAGAGCAAGCCTAAACGCCGAGCATTGCCTTTCTAGCGGTCCGGCGGGGTTACGGCGGGTCGATCGCAAGGCGATTGGCGCCATTCAAGGGAAGGGCGGCAACGAAGGGGCTATACTTTACTGGGCTCGCCGCAGTCTCGGTGCCATCCGTCACCCTGCCACTTAGTCCGTAAGCTCCGCGGTGCTTGCTCCTGGCATATCAAGGGGCGAGATCGTCGCCTGGCCGCCCAAGAACCCTACTGGTCGGCATAGTAGTGACAGCCATGCACCTTCGCTACCGCATACTCGAAGAGCGTCTGGAGCGGGCCAGGATCGGAGCGGCGCAGCAGCTCCGGAAATTTATGGATGAGTAATCACATGACGGTAACCGAAAAGCTTATCAAGCACTTCCACCTGGAGCGCGACACGGACGTTGACTTTATGTCCGTGCCGTGCCAGAATTTCTGGCGCGGACGCGGCGGCTCGAATGACGTTGCCGAGCAAACGGACAACCTGTTCCCGGAGTTCGCCTATATCGACGATTGGTCGCTAGACGATGGCATCATGGTCTACGTCAACCACTCCGAGCGCGCCATGTTCACGTACTCGCATGGCGGCCTAGATCTGACCATCGACGCCGATCAGGCCACTTTTGAAGCCCGGCTAGATTCTGCAATGCACTACTACACAGATCCAGACGAGGAGGAAGAGGAGGAGGAACCCGCCACAAAGCCAGTGGCGCAACCCGCGAAGCGGAAGGCCGAACGTAAGGCCAAAGGCGGCACACAGGCGGCCAAGAGCGCGCCCACGAAAAGCAAGGCCACTAAGAACGATTTACCCATGAAAAAAGCGAAGCAATCAAGGCCGACACGCGAAGAGATTCTGGAAGGTATCGGCTACACGCCGCTAACTTTTCCAGCAAGTCTGCATGTGCCGGAAGCGCTGCGCGCTAGAGAGGAACGCGCCAACCAGGACTACGTCGTCGCCTGGGTGCAGGGTTTCTGGGACTTGATCCATGAGCAGGAAAACGACCCGGACCCGAGGGCCAAGCTGGCCCAGGACGCCTCCGCTGGCCGCCAACGGGCAGGACGAGCCCGTGCGAAAGCATCTCCGTCTCGCGATCGGCCCAACCAAATCTCGCTGAAGGAGTCAAAGTACCCATCGGGGTACTTCACCCCTGGGCAATGCGCCCTCTTGGACATGCCCAACCCGCATGGCTACACCCTCGGGGAGCGCATGCGGCGAGCCAAAGGCGCACGCCGTGCCCTGCTGATCGCCGAGGAGCGCCAGCAGAAAGCCCGCTGGATCTACCTTAGCTTCACAACTGGCTATGAATTCCTGGGCGCCGCCATTGTACGAGGCCATGGCTTCCTCACCGCAATTCAGCGCGCCTCTGATCTCAACATCAATCCTGGTGGCGAGGTCATGGACCGGCCACTTAACTGGAGGCACATGAAGCGCATTCCCGCCGATCTTCGCAACCGCCTACTGAGTAAGGAAGAAGTCGATACTAGGCTGGACGTGCTTGGGGACTAAGCCGGCACATCAACAACTTTGACACCCCACGGACCACCGACCATTCCTGGGCCGCCGAGACTCCCGCGGGCCTTTTCTGTTTCCTTTATCGACACGGATTGGGGCGAAGTGTGGCACCATAAATAGACACATGGGTCCCACGAACAGCCCGCCTGTATCCAAGTTTGTCCCAAGCACCGAAGAGTTGAGCCAGGTCAAGCGCGATCTACGCTTTCATCCGGCGAAGGGGGGCAATCCCCAAACACTGACGCGCGATGAAATCGTATGCTTCAATCGGGATGGTTATCTCAAAGGCATTCGCATTTTCAGTGACAACGAGATCCTGGAGATCCGCCGTTACTTCGACGATCTGCTGGCGAAGACTCTGGCCGCCGGAGGCGACAGCTACTCCATCAGCACGGCGCATCTGCAGTACGGCCGTGTCCACGATCTGCTGACCGACCGCCGTATAGTGGCGGTGGTGAAAGACCTGGTCGGCGAAAACGTGATTGGCTGGGGTTCACATTTCTTTTGCAAGATGCCGGGCGATCGTAAGCGCGTGGCGTGGCACCAGGACGCGAGCTACTGGCCTCTCACACCTTCGAAGGCTGTCACGATTTGGCTCGCTATCGACGATGCAACCGTGGAAAATGCATGCATGCGCTACATTCCGCGCTCCCATCTTCTGGGTCATTTGACCTACCGTCTTAGCGAGAGCGACGAAGCTAACGTGCTGAACCAGACCGTGGAAGGCACAGAGATCCTGGAGTCGCCTCTCAATGTCGAATTGAAGGCCGGCGAGGTTTCGGTGCACAGCGATCTGCTACTGCATGGGTCGGAGACTAACCTCTCTCAGCTCCGCCGCTGCGGGCTGACGCTGCGCTATTGTCCGGCGGACGTGACGGCAGGTCTGGGGTGGAACGCAAAGGGCGTGATCGTCAGTGGAGTAGATCCATCCGGCCATTGGGCCAACGCACCGCGACCCGCTACGGACTGAGTGTTGTCAACAGCAACGATTCCGGCGGAGATCCAATGTCGATTTTCATCTCAACCGTGATGAACGAGGACAAGTTGGCTCCAGAGTATGCATTGGAAGGGCATACTAAGCTACTCTCTCGCTGGATTTGTGGCAGAGCTCGCGCGGGAGTTCGAACAGAAAATCGTTCGCAGTCCAGAACCGCAACAGCCGGCTCACGGATTCGTCGTCGGATATAAACCACATGCCGTCCGAAAAAAGCATTTGGGCGACTGGCAAGGGAGATCGCCGAAGAACGAACGGCCCTTCGACGAGCGTCAACCGCCCAATTAAGCAGCGGCTCCGGCGGTGAAACGTCATCCAGCAAACCTCTGATCACAAGCGAACTGGAGCGACGCGGTGTTATCGCCAAACTGGCGTCTTCGAACCGCGTAACACGGTGGGCCTACTCGCAGACCGAAGGAGCGGGCGGGTTGACTTGGTTGCGAGCTGACGATATGGTACCGCTGGCGGCAACATGGGGGGACTTGATCCAACCATTGTCTGAAATGTAATGCCTGCGGGGCCGCCCTGGTGCTAAGCCATTGACTCGGCTAGGCTTCTCGTTCCTACCATTTGAAAAGAGCTTTCAAAAGCTTAGATCCCGTTGGCCTCAAGAACTTTTTCTTCGGCACGGTAGGCGAATATACCACCTCGGGGGCTACGGTGAACGCTTCGCTGGTCCCGGGGCTAAGCGGGCCATTCGGCATCGCGGTGTCTGGCTCGGATCTGTTTATCATGAACTACAGCACTGGCACGATAGGCGAATACACACTTGTGAGAACGTTTTGCGCCGCCGGAAAACTTCACAGCCTGAGCGTCATCCTCCGCGACCCCTCTCCCCGACTCGTACATTAAGGGTTGCGCCGCGGAAGCGGCAGTGTCATGTGGAACGGACTTGCTATTTATCTTTACTGCGATCCCGAGGTTGCGGTTTGGCCGCAGGCGGCTTGGGCGTTGGCTCGCCGCGCCGAGGAGGTAAGGGAATCGAGGCTGTTGCCGGCGTGATCTTCGTCCATTGAAACATCGCACCCTCAGTATAGCGGATAAACGGGAATCATGGTGGAATCGCTCATGATTGCGACAGAATGTATGGAACCACGCTGAGCAGATCGTCCTCCAAGATGGTTCTGTGGGACACGGTTTCTGCCACGGCATCATTGGGCGGATAGGCAATAGCTGCCTTCACCTGAAGCATTATAGCTTCATCATTGAAGTGGTCGCCAACGAAGACGGTCTCCTCGAGGGTTGCAGCGGCCCGGGCGCAGACGAGCGAGATGGCGTTAGCCTTGCCATCGAAGTCGTAAGCGGTAGCCCGTACACCGGAGATGATCCCGGATTCGCTAAACACGAGCTCGTTCATAAAAACGAAATCGAAGTAGTCCCGGTAATCGGTGAACGTGTCTTCCAAAACAGCGCTGATACCACCCGAGATCAGTGCCGTTACGACACCATTTTCACGAAGCGTTTTCAGGGCCTCACGGCAGTTGACCGTGAGACGGAGTGTCTGGGATATGGCCCGTAGCTGGTCACGAGTCAAGCCGCGGGTCTTGAACCTTTCCACGGCTAAGTCACACCAGCGCTGGTAAGCCTGAGTCTGTTCCGTTCGGTTGCGAGCCGCGGCTGTTTGTTGTCGGTACTGCCGCTTTAGATCGTTCTGGATTGTTTTGCCGAACCCGAGGCTCCGCCACACCGCTTCCCAGGAGAAGACGAACTTCTCGCCCCGGAGCAGCGTTCCATCGAAATCAAATGCCGCGACTTTGAACTGGAAGCGATTGCCCCGGATAGGGGAGACCCACTCTGGACCGGGCTGGTGGATGAGGCCAGCGAGGGTTATCGCGGGCTCAGCGGCAGCAGCATTGGAAACATTGGGTGCCAGAGACTCAGCGTCTCCCGCCGCCGGAGACGGGTTCAGGAGGCCGGCAGCTTGCAGCATGGAATTGGAAATTGCATCCGCCTTCTTCTGCAGGCTGTCGCGCAGTCCCCGAAGGCGCGCGAACGCTTCACCGGTGAGTTCGAGACGGCAGTATTCGCGCAGGCTCGAAGCGGGTGAGGCGGAGCCGAGCGAAAGCACCCCGACGAGTTGGCGGCAGCGCTGGGCATCGGGCTGGTCGGCCATTTCTTCTGTCATCTCGGGATGGTCAATCGGCAGGCAGAGAAGAAAAGTGTGGCGCTGTCCGCCCGGGACCGGAAGATACATCTCAGGCCGCTCTGGATCGCCCCGGTCGAGATCGCGCTGGTACCGGACGGCCCCCGTTGCCGTTCGGAAGCACATACCCGCCAGACCTAACCCGAACGGCAGCGGAAATTGCCAGTCGGAGTCGGGCACATTTCCATCGTTTCTGCAAATCTCGACCACTACCATGCGTCGCGACTCGCGATCCCAGGTCATCAAAGTGGTGCTGAAGCTTGGCTCGTTCGCGCCCAGAATCGTGCGCGCTTCGTTGTGCACCGCCGCAAAGAGCCGCCGGATTTCTTCCAAGAATGAAGTGGCCGGACCTGATAACAGGGCCGCTCTTTGAGCAAGCAGACGGTCGCGGATTTCCTCGGTTTGGCCTCGCAGGCGATCGATATCGGCGGGCAGCGGCGGATCGGGGAGTACCCAGTCCAGCGAGTAATAACTGCCCAAAACCGGGTATCGAACGGCCAATTCGGCCTGAGCGCTGGAACTCGAAACCCCATTCTCCTGGTCTTCGACATGCCGATTGCGCTGCCAGGCCGCGTTCTGTGCAGCCCAGGGAGTGGCTTCCTTCGGGTACATCCAAACATCCCCATTCTGCATGACCTGATCCGCGGGAATGGATCCCGAGTCTTTCGTCTTCAACTCGAAGTACCGCAACTGCGGTGGCGACAATTGCGACGGCGGCAGCCGAAGGCCTATCTGCAGTTGTTCTATAGGGAACCAGACCAGATGGGCAAAGTATTCGGAAGGAGTACCAATCAGTGGTTTCTTGCTGACGTGCACTTGCTCCTTCTTGGAATAGAGGTTCTGAAATTCCCATGCAGTGAGTGCATCCCCGTTCAGCACCTGCGTAGTCCAGGCGAAGGATTGTGGGTGGTTCGGCTGCAAGGGCGGATCGAAGACGAACTTGCCGCGAAGGGTGGCCACGTTTTTCAGGACTTCATCGAAGGATGCCGGGGCTGGGTTCGGCTCGCTGTTCCAACTGATGCCGGCGTCCAGAGAGGCCTGCTCCAGAGTCGGAGCCATGACCACACCCGCGGTAGAAACGAAGCGCCACGAAAGCGAAGCCATTTCTGTGAACAACGACCGCAGCCCTTCGATTTCGTACCGCAAGACGTAGGAACCGTCAGGATTGGTGATCTTGAGTATGGTGAAGCGTTCGGCGGAAACCCCGTACCGGCCCGTAGCTCGTTCAAACGCTGTTTTTTTGCTCTGGATGTAGCCCGAATCCGGTTTTGCCGGCGCCAGTGGCGCGGCGGCCACCGGTGGCGCAGCAGGCGCGGGTGGCGGGGCAGTCGAAGGCACGACGACGCACACAGCCGCAGCATCTATGCCATCTCTTACGAACAATGCGGGCTTGTGAGCGGCGGGCACATCCGTCAAAATGATGCCGGCTTCCTCGTGCGCCTGGTATACAGAGCGCCCAGCCGATAGGGCCTCATAGAACTGCCCGGAATAAGCAATGGCACTGGTATCCGCCAGGGTGCTGCTGACGGCAATTACACAATCGACGGAGGAGCGAATTTGCTCAGCCTGCGACTGTGAATAACAGGCGTTCAGAACTACGAGCCTGATTTTGCCTTTCATTACCGAAAACAGATTCTCAATGGTGGCGCGCGAAACCTCCAGCGGCTTGTCCTCGGCATTCAGCAAAACCAGCCGTTCAGTGGGGGTTCCATGCGAACTGAAGTGAACAACATCGGGATCGAAACGTCGCAAATCGGACACAATGTCGTCCATGCGCGCGGCGGGTCCCGGTTTGATATTCCAGGAAGCAGGCAGACGGCGCATGATGCTGCGCATCTCGATATCAATTTTCAGAGGCTTTTCGACAAAGGGATTGGCGTAAACCAGGTAGATGGTAGGCACAACCTTTACCCTCGGTTTTAGATGGTACCATCGAAAGTGGCTTGGAAACACGAGGTGCATTTTGGCTGACGAACCGGTTTATGTCACCTATTCGGAGGAAGTACGGAAAGCGCTTGCAGAGGCAGATATAGACATCGCGGCGCGAGTTCGAGAGGAACTGGCAAAAGAAGGTGTTCAGGGCGAAGTGAAACTTGCGCCCGACCCAACCAATCCCGAAAGTGAGGACAGGGATGTTTTCCTGCTGATTCTCGCCGGAGGCGTAGCGGCTTCGCTGATCGGATCGGCCGTGGCCCGGGTGATCGATGCAGTCACGCAGCAACGCCGAGCGACGATGGAAGAAACGAATTTGCAGGTAGCCCTGGATAGCAAAGGCCAGCCGATCCGGGACCGGCACGGCAATCCGGTATACAACACCAGCTCGAAACCTGGGGCAACGACTCCCGCCGGTAAGGAACAGACCAGTTTTTCGGCGGGCAAACTGCTCAAATTTGTTTTCTCGCGGTCTTAGCGGAGAAACTGCTCACCCTTTACAGATGGCGCTCTTCGAGCCAATCGGACATGTCGAAGCCCTCGGTGAAGGCTGTCCACACCGGAAATAGCCGCGGAGACGCGGCCAAGGCGCGCGTTCTATTGAGCGAGGCCCTGGCGATGTATGAATCAGTGGGTATGTCGTTCCATGCAAACCGGACCAGCGGAAGGCTGGCGGCTCTGTTGCGTTCACTTCCGAATGGGCGGATCAGGCGATTGCGTCGGATGATTGGGAACGGAAGACGGTGTCGTTCCTAACAGTTGAAAAAAGCTTTTCAAAAGCTTACATCCCAAGGGCGCTTCGCGGTGACTCTGCCGTCTGGACTTGATGTGCCGGGGAGCGTTAAGACTCCATCCGTTCTATTTCTTCCCGTCTCTAGAGCCGAGAATTGATCATGCGTGGATAATGTAAGCTTTTGAAAGTTTTTTTCAAATGCTCGGAGTTTCTTCTTCCTGGAAAATGGAGTATTGCCAGCTGGAACTGTTGTGTACCCCCCACCAGCACTAACTGGCACAGCTCGCCGGTGAGTGTCAGTCCGGGCGATGAAATCCGAGGCGTCATTCGGGACACTTGCAGCGCGGGAACGCTCTCCTGTTCCACGTGGGATGTGACAACCACGGATGCGTCCACGGAGCAGAGGACGACGCTGAGCAACAACACTGTGATGTCAAGATGCCCCCCTGGTACCACAGCATTGTCCATCGTTGGGAACTTCGCGTAAGTAGAATCGTGCCACCAAACTCAAAGGAGCTTTCGCAACCATCCGTCGAAAGCACGGCATCCTCGCTGCTGGGTGAAAGGAAATGTCCGCGAGTAACAGCTTTCACCTCCAAGCTAAGCTGCCCATCGCCCGGCCAGGAACTTCTCCAAGTTGTAATGAAGACGCCATCGCTGGTAAATTTTTGAACTCGGCTGACGATCATCAGGAACTCTGTGAGACTGTAGTCGGTGACAAAGACGTCCCCGCTTGCATCATCCACGGCTATCCACTGCATGACCGTGAACTGGCCGTTACCAGTACCAGCGCCACCCCAGGAGCTGCCTTTTTGATTATACTGGCTCAATCCCGGGGGGGCAAAATGGAAACCCGATGGAACAGGAGATCAGAATGATTAGAAAACACTTTGGCAGGCGAATTGGCATCAACCTGGAGTGATTGGGAACGCGTACTTCTTCAGCGTTAATGGCCCCGGATGGGTTCAAGTTCCCTACAACGCTCTTCTTTCACCCCCGACGTCCGATGTCACGGTTACGGCCTGGATCAAGCCGACCGGGGACAACCCCTCCGGGATGGCTGTTGTGTCCAATGAAGGCATATCTGGGAGCGGCTTGTATGGCTACGGCCTGCGGGTGATCAACGGCCTGACCACGTTGCAGTGGTGCTGGGCCGCGACGAACGGACCAGGAAACTGCGCCTACGGCACTATCCCATTTAATCCTCTCAATGTTTGGACCCACATCGCCGGGACCTATGATGGGACAACCTTAAAGGAGTACGTAAATGGCGTCTTGGTGCAGGCGACCGACAATTCCCCATATCAACACCCGCTAGATACGAACCAACCACTGATGATCGGGCGGCTTCCAGACCCGACGGAGGTTATGGCCTGGCGGGGAGGCATCGAGGATGTCCGCGTTTATAACAAAACGCTGAGCGCCACGGATATAAATCTTTTGACGTTGACGACGACGGATCAGTGTAAGAACGGTAACTGGCAGACCTACGGCGTGTTCAAGAGCCAGAGGGACTGCGTCAGCTTCGTAGCTGCAGACGGTACGAATCCGCCCGCGAATTAGCACTCCGTTTCAAGACTGCTGGGCGCCCGGCTCAAGCTACTGAAACTTATCGACGAGCCGGCGCCGGTGATCCTGAACTGTATCTCCGCAAAAGAGACGCAAGGCGCGCCATCGAGCACGCCACGGCGGCGGAAAAACTGGGAACGCCCATCGAGCCGTCGCTACACCGGGAGATTCTCAGCTAGCGTCGGCTTCACCGAGTCTTATAACTCGACGCCCAAATCGCTCCAGTTGACCACTTTTTTTGGACCATCGCCCCATGTCCTAGAATAGATATGAGTGCCGCCGTGGCTCCAACCTTGATGTCCGCCGCCGTGGTAACAGCGGGTAAGCGTAGAGAGATGGATTCGGGCTATCGCGCCATACTGATTGCATGTAACTTACTGATCATGCGCTAACATGACAGTGCTAAAATCTTAGCATTTGCGACACATCCCCGGATCGACTACCGCCATATTATCGATTCCGGCGGTCGGCTGGAGCTTGATTAGATGACGCGCCCTTCGCTCCGGCGTGCTCATCGCACCTTTTGTTGCCCCGCGGCGACGCGTTCGCCGATGAGCGGCGCGTCGTGGTGGGCGACGCAGGCTGCCGGGTGCGGAACGAAGCGCGTATCCAATCCCTCGGATCTTAGGGTCCCGGCGGCCTTCCGATAAGCATTTTGGTGAGAACATTCCGCCCCATCTGCACACTACCGATGTGGAGCGCGACGACTGGAGCGGCTGGCATTTCCTCGGAGGGCTAATACTCCACACTTCGTCCGGCAAATAAAGAAACTGACGGCTGCAATGGCCGACTCCTCTGGTAATTAGAGACCGGCTTGGCCGTCGACGAAGAGAGCCATACGACCCTGGAATCCAATCGCAACGGCTTGATCGCGCACGTCAAAAGGAGGGTTTATGACGAGGACAGGGCAACACCAGCGCTGCATATCCGCGATCCACTGGCTGGAGGCAAGCGGCACGCTGGCACTAGGGGCGATGTTAGTGACAGCGCTGATCGGGACAACACGGAGGCAATGCTGTAGAGCTTCGCTGGTGGGCCAGACCGGGGGGGACCCCCAGGCGGGTCTGATCCGAGACTCAGCAGGCAATCTCTACGGCACTACTGAAGGGCGGCACGTCGGGCAACGGAGTAGTGTTCAAGCTGGATACCACTGGCACGGAGACGGTGTTGCACAGCTTCACAGGGGCGGGCGGGTCGGCCCCCGCAGCGGGTCTATTCCGAGACTCGGCGGGCAATCTCTAGCGCACTCACGTTTCGGGATGGTACGAAATCTGGTCTCACCATATAGTGCGGAGAGTAAGTTCATCCGCCGAGGAGAGTAACATGATCCGAACGAAAGTAAGTCGTAGGTTAGGGCTGGCGGGATTCGATCCTGTCGGCAAACCCGGTTATGCAAACCGCCAGGAGCGGATTGGCTCAAGAGTGCGGACCTGCAAGGCAGGGCTGCGCCGCAAACTTAGAAAAGCCATGGAAGCTCCAAAATGTTCCGGCCAGCCATTACCCGGAGGTGTGTCATGAAAAGGCAGATGAGCCGTCGAGGATTTTTAGAAGCTTGTGCGGCTGGCGGAGCCTCTCTTTCCCAGGTCCTGAATCGGCGCGCCGCCGCGCAAAACGACGCGTTTGACGCGGTGCCGTGGAGCCCGCCACCCGCGCTGACGAATCCACCGAACATTTTGTTGATCGTCGTGGACCAGATGCGCTGGCCGCAGTGGTTGAACAGCGCCGAGGAGCAGACCCTCCAGTCGGTGCTGCCGAATATCGTGGGTAAGCTTCGGAATCGCTCTTATGCATTCGAGCAGTACTACACGGCGGCCACCGCATGCTCGTCCGCGCGCAGTACCCTACTCACGGGCTTGTACGCCCCTCAGACCGCGGTCTATGCTGAGTCCAGCAGCAGTACGGCGCCGGATATTCTGAATCCGGCTTTCCCAACCTGGGCCGAAGCGGTGCAGGCACTCAATGCCGCCTATCGCAATAATCTCTGGTGGTTTGGCAAGTGGCACCTTTCTCGCTGCGCCGATTCCTCGCCCCTACAACCCTTTGGATTCAACACACGGACATATCCAGGCGGCGCGGCGAATCCGTCGCCCAATGGATACCCCAACGAGGGCGTTAATGGAGGCCTCTACAATGGGAGAGTATATGCCAGCGATGCCGAAATCGCCGGCGATTTTATCGGCTGGCTGCAGGGAGAGGCGCCCACGCCGACCAAGCCCGCGAGTCCGTGGTGCGCCACCGTAAGCCTCATCAATCCACACGATATCACCAACGCTCCGCTGTTCTCCACTGAGTATTTTCCGCGGGACCAGTTTCCGCCTCCCTCAGGCGCTCCCGCGATTTATACCGGGGTGCCGTCGCCTTGGAACTACGAAGACCTCACCCAGGTGACTAACAAGCCACCGCTGCAATATACATTTCAAAATAGCTTGAACGGTCAATTGGGACCGGTGGCCTACCCGTCCGGATGGGTGACTTTCCTGAACCAATACTACTGGCTGCAGAACTACGTGGATCGGCAAGTCGGACGAGTTCTGAATGCGCTGGAGAACTCCTCATATGGAGGCGACACCGTCATCATCTTCGCCGCCGATCACGGCGAGTATGGCGGCTCTCACGGTCTGCACGACAAGGCCTACGCCGTGTACGACGAGGCAATCCGGGTACCGCTCTATGTGAAATATCCCGGGATGACTAAAGCCATTACGATGAACCAGATGTGTTCCAGCGTGGACATTTTCGGGCTGATGTGCGACCTTGCGACGGGCGGCGGTGGACAGTGGCAGACAGCCTATCTGGACCTCGCCCAACGGCAATCCATTTGGGACTTTCTGTACTACAATGCCATCGAGACGCGCGTCGTGCCGGGCGGACCTCTAGCGGGAATGCCTTACATCTTCCACACCAGCGACGAGACTGCGATCGTTCCGGCGAATGGGCCCAACCCTCACGTTGTCGGCCTGCGAACCAAGAGCGGCGCCACGGCCGGCGGCAAACTGGCGGTGTACTCGCAATGGGCATCCTGTACGACGATCCCGGATAGCACCCCGCAGAACTTCGAGTTCTATGATTACTCGAACAACACGAGTGAGATGGGCAACGACTACTCGGCCGGCAACCCCACCGTGCAGAATTACCTGGGCGCGCTGGGTAGTTGGGGACCACCGGCGACTGGATTGGTCGCGACGGAGCTGGGCAAGCCACTGATCGGCACCGGGACCGACGGCAAGCCACTGAGCCAGGCTCAAGCCGCCGCTCAGCAGGCCTATTTCAACTATCTGGGCCAAATATGCTCCTGACGGGCGACGGCAAGACGATGACCACCAAGGCAAAAGGCACGGACGCCAATGGAGCGCCAATGACGCTGACGCTGGTTTACGAGAAGCAATAGCGGAGGACAGCGAGTTAAGCGATCAAAACATTTCTCCTTCCGAGAAACTTCGCGCCAAGGTCTGCCGCGCGGCCAAATCCGAGAGCCATTGCGCGGCGGAAGCGGGGCCGGTGCTTTACTGTCACGCACCACTTACGCCAGCGGCAACGCGCGTCGATCACTTCATCGCCTGGGCTCGATATCCGGTGGACCTGGGCCACAATTTCGTGCTCGCTGATAGCAGGTGCAACAGCCAGAAACGAGACCGGCTTCCGGCCTGCGATCATCTGGCCGCGTGGGCGGAACGGAACGCGCAGTTCGGAACAGAGATTACAAGCGAACTGGAGCGACGCGGTGTCATCGCCGAACTGGCATCCTCGAACCGCGTAACACGGTGGTTTTGAGGTTGGCTTTCGAGCTGGCAACGACCTAACGTGCTCCGAGCCTTCGGCAGGTTTTGCCGAAGCGAAGGAGTAATCAGCTTTACTAATATTCGATTCGTTTAAAGGCACACCATGATGCTCTAAGCCGCCGTTCTCTTTATAAAGCTGACTCTCTTCAATCTGACTCTCTTTGGGTGAACGATCGTTCACTCCCCCCGGTGAAGGATCGTTCACCCCCTCCCCCGAAGGATCGTTCACCCGGTCCTGGAATAACGGATGCCAAAGGAACTCGATGGAGTTGCTGGCTTGCGCCCGGTCGGAAAACCGGATGCGGCGCCTGATCAGCTTTGCTTTTTCCAGCTCGGCAAGGTACTTTTGGGCTTGGCGCGCACCGATGCCGATCTCCAGAGCGAGGTTGCTCACGGCGGGAAAACACCTGCCATCCTTTCCGGCGTATCGCGCCAACCGGCCGTAAGCCATCTTGGCCCCCGGCGACACTAGCTTGGAACGGACCAGAGCTTCCGGGATGAAGATGCCGGTGAAGAGGCGATAGGGATTGAAGGGCTGGCCGACCATAAGCCCAGTTGGTCTTTGACGGTCTTGTGGCTTAGTCATGATTTCCCCTGGCGTTTGGCGTCCAAAATCACGGGCTTTGTGCGCGGAGATACGCTCGGTAGGCCGAGACCTGCCAGTCAGGCCGATGATGGCGGCAGCTTGTGTATTGTTCATGGGTAGATCTGAAAACGAACAGCCCACCCCTCAAACTGCTGAGCGAGCCTCTAATCCATGCGTTTTGTTATGATTACAGGGGATTGCTGGATGGCCGTTCTATTTCAGACTGCTGTCACGCCGCCCACCGGTTTGGCGGCCGGTACACCTTTTCCAAGGTGCAGTTGTTGTCTGCACGGGTGACACTGCCGACCCTAACTCAACGAGAGTAAGCCGTGAGCGTCGGAAGGTCTTGTTGTGTCTCTCTGGACTTCGCACTTGAGGCTAAGTGCTACGCGCCAGAGGATGGTGTTGGCGTAAAAGAACTCTCGCGTCTGATCTCGCGACTCCGCCACCATCAGTTCGGCAACATGGTCACCAGCTCGTTCCTGGGCCATCAGGCATATCAGGAATTGCGCAGTGACCGGCATCCAGTGGTGGTCATCGCCGCTTGCGGGCGGCGTCGTGCCCCGGAACGATGAGGAAAGGATCGCGAACGGACGCGTCCATCAGGTCCTGCGCCTTATCGGATGGCGAGTTCCCTCGCTCACGCATCAGGAAGTGTTCCGATTAAGGAAAGCCGGTCGCTGCCGGACCGACCAGCACTAAGTCGCCAACGTACGCGGTATAACGAAGCGCGAAGTTGAGCGCGACTTCGCCGCCGTGCGAACTGGCCACGATGGCGGCACGGCTGATCTTCCTGTCGTGCAGCAGCGCCGCAAGGTCGTCCGCCTCGTAATAGGGTTTCTTTGTAGCCGGAGAGCGCCCGTATCCTCGTCGGTCGTAACGAATCGTATGGAAATGTTTGCAGAAGGCCGGCCAGACGTCATCCCTAACAGCCGAATTCACGACTCCGTCGTGGAGCAGCACCACCGCCTCGGGTCCACTACCGCATTCCTCGTAGTAGATTCGCGACCCATCGACGTCGACGAATGCCCCGCGCAGTGTTGCGGGACCGCTTCCGACGAGCAACAGGAGAAGGAGCGCCGCAGCCGCGTTGCATAACAGATTTGACTTTATGAGACCTACTCCATCCTCCCCGCCCAGCGCAAATACCGCCGCAGATCCCCACGCCGCCGCCACGCGAATCGCCAGAAATCGCCAAAGCTGATTTGGTCCGCGTGCAGGCCCCAATAGGTCTCCATGCGCCATCGCAGATAAGGGCTGCGCCACGGGGACAGCCGGTAGCCGCGCGTAAGCCGCCACAGCACCCGCGCCATCAATTGCCGGCGCCGTTGCGCGCCGCGGTTGCGGATTTCGCGCTATCGGGCGTGGCGTAGTAGCCGTTGCGCGTCCGCACCGTCGGCCGGTTCGGCGCGCTCGCCGTCACCTTGATCTGGCGGAAAGACCCGTCCAGCGCGACGTCGGTAGGCGAATACCCCAGCGTGTACTGGTTCCGTATATCGTGCGCCACCTGGTCCGCGACGCGGCCCACATCGCTCAGCTCCTTGGGGAAGTAAACTTCGCCCCCGGTGGCCTCCGCCAGCGCTTCGAGCGCCCGTTTGGCGCGCTTAGCCTCGCGGCGCTCTTCCTCGCTCAACAGGCCCACCGTGTAGATCAGCACGCCGCTGTCCTGCGCCGTTTTCACCAGGTTCTCCAGGCTGACCAGGCTGCTGTTGTCGTTGCCATCCGTCACCACCACCAGCACCTTCTTGTCTTTCTTGGCCTTTTCCTTCAGGTGATCGATGGACATGCGGATAGCGTCGCGCATAGCCGTGCCGCCGCGCGAATCGATACGCGCCAGGCCCTCCTGCAGATCCTTCACGCTGTTGGTGAAGTCCTTATCTAGAAAGGCTTCATCGTTGAAATTGACGATGAAGACCTCGTCCTGCGGGTTGGAAGCTTTTACCAGCGTCAGCGCAGCCGCCTCGACCTTGGCCCGCTTGTCCCGCATGCTCCCGCTGTTGTCTATGACCAGCCCCATCGACACCGGCACGTCCTCCCGCTTGAAGACCTTGATATGCTGCTGCACGCCGTTTTCAAAGACCTGGAACGCAGTCTCGGGCAGGTTGGTCACGAAGTGACCGCTCTTGTCCACCACGGTGACAGGCAAAACGACCAGCCGCGTATCCACGCGAATGACGGCCGGTTGATCGGACGCCGGCTTGTCGGCCGCCCACAATCCGAAAATGGCCAATCCGAAAAGCGCGGGAATCGGAATTTTTTTATTGGGTAGGCGCATAGTAGCCCATTCTCCAGAAAGCCCGGAGAGGAGGCAGTCCGCGTGGTTGCACCAGCTTCACCTGGACCCGCCGGTACTTGCCGTTACGTTCCCGGTTCTTCGGAGAGTAGCCGATAATATATTGGTTGCGCAACTCGATGCCGATCTTGGCCGCGATATCCGGAAGCTCGTTTACGTTCTCCACCGGGAAGTGCCGCCCTCCGGTCTGTTCGGCTATCTCGGTCAACAGACTCGGACCAGCCAGCTCTTCCGCGGTCCGGCCCCGCGTAGAGGCGCCCTCAAAAATTCCGATCGCATAGATTTGGACGTCCGCTTCTTGTACCAGTTTCTTGATTTCGCTTTCCGTGTAGCGGCTGTTGTTGTCGCCGCCGTCTGAAATGATCAGCAGCGCCATGCGGGCATTCTTGGCCTTCTTCATATGGTGCAAAGCCAGGTACACACCATCCAGCAGCGCCGTCTTGCCCTTGGATTGGGTGAAGGTCAGCCGGTTCTGGATCTCCTCCAGGTTGGCGGTGAACTTCACCGCCAGCTCGGCGCGGTCGCTGAATTCGACCAGAAAGAATTCGTCCTCCGGGTTGGCCGTCTTGAAAAACTGCGCTACCGCCTGGCGCGATTTTTCCAACTTGCTGCCCATGCTGCCGCTGCAATCGAAGACCACACCCACCGACAGGGGAGCGTCCTCGCTCGAAAACTGCAACACCTGTTGCTCGGACTTGTCTTCGAACACCCGGAAATTGTCTTTCTCGAGCCCCGTCACAAAGCGGTTAAGCGGGTCGGTGACCGTCACTGGAATCAGCACCAGCGTGGAGTCCACCCGAATATTGCCGTGCGGCGTGTCCTCGACCGGCGCCGCGGGCTTGGGACGCGGAGTAATCGAAACCTGGGGGTTGTCGGCGGCGGTTTCGTCCCCAGCCCAGATCAGGGAAACCAAGAGAAGGGAGATACCGCTTGCCAGCACGAGCATGCGGTCCAGTCGCAGGCTTGTCACAGCTTCCTAGCCTTTCTTCTTGCTCAAGTGTATCACAGCGGTTTTATGGTAGAATCTCATGTGCCCGGTAAAATCTTGGGCGTTATTCCTGCCCGTTACGATTCCTCCCGTTTTCCAGGCAAGGCTCTCGCTCCCATCGGCTCCAAATCGATGCTGCAGCATGTATTCGAGCGGGCCTCCCAAGCGCGCTACATCACCAGCATTATTATAGCCACTGATGATAAGCGCATAGAAGACGCCGCGCGCGCCTTTGGAGCCACGGTGCGCATGACCCGTGCGGACCACGCGTCGGGCACCGACCGCGCCGCCGAAGTCGCGTCCGCGGAAACCGCGGAGCTGGTCGTAAACATACAGGGCGACGAGCCGCTCATCGATCCATACGCGATCGACGCCGCCATCCTGCCGCTGGCGGACGATCCCGCCATCCCCATGGGCACCCTCAGCAAGCGCATCGAGGATCCCCGCGAAATCGGCGATCCCAACGTGGTGAAGGTCGTGACCGACCGGTCCGGCAACGCCATCTACTTCTCGCGGTCCACCATTCCGTATGTGCGCGATTTGCGCGATGTGCACCATTGCGCGCATTACAAACATATCGGCCTGTACGTCTACCGCCGGGACTTTCTGCTGCGCTATTCCGATCTGCCTGTCGGGCCGCTCGAGCGCGCCGAGCGGCTGGAGCAGTTGCGCGCGCTGGAGAACGGCTACCCCATTCGGGTGGTCGAGACCGACTACGAATCCCTCGGCGTGGATACGCCCGAGGATCTGGAGCGTGTAGCGAGGCTGTTCGAGGCCTCGCTCGAACTTTCGAAACAGTATGGCTAAGTATGTATTTGTGACCGGCGGCGTGGTCTCGTCGCTGGGTAAGGGCATTGCGGCCGCCTCGATCGGCTGCCTTCTCGAAAGTCGCGGATTACGAGTGACCCTGCAGAAATTCGATCCGTACCTCAACGTGGACCCCGGCACCATGAGCCCATTCCAGCACGGCGAGGTCTTCGTCACCGACGATGGCGCGGAAACCGATCTGGATCTAGGGCACTACGAGCGCTTCACTCACGCCAAACTCACCCAGGCGAATAATCTGACCTCCGGCCGCATCTACGAGCAGATCATCACCCGCGAGCGCCGCGGCGATTATCTCGGCAAGACCGTGCAGGTCATCCCGCACGTGACCAACGAGATCAAGGCCGCCATGCGCAAAGTCTCGTCCGACGTCGATGTGGTCATCGTCGAAATCGGCGGCACCGTCGGCGACATCGAATCGCTGCCCTTCCTGGAGGCCATCCGCCAGATGCGCCACGAGCAGGGCAGGGACAATTGCGTCTTCGTGCACGTCACCCTGGTGCCCTGGATCGCCGCCGCGCAGGAGCTCAAGACCAAGCCCACCCAGCACAGCGTCAAGGAGCTGCGCGCCATCGGTATCCAGCCGGACGTCCTGCTGTGCCGCTGCGAACGATCCATCGGGCCGGACATGAAGGACAAGATCGCGCTGTTCTGCGACGTGGACGCGAGCGCGGTGGTGACGGCGCGCGATGTCGCCTCGGTCTACGAAGTCCCCATCGTATTCGCCGGCGAAGGCGTGGACGAGATCGTGATGCGGCTGCTGAAGCTCGAAGCCGGACCGCGCGACCTGAGCCGCTGGACCGGGATGCTCGATCGCATGCAGAATCCCGTGGATCGCGTCTCCATTGGCCTCGTCGGCAAATACGTCGAGTACGAGGATTCCTACAAGAGCCTGAAAGAAGCCCTGCTGCACGGGGGCCTCGCGCACCAGCTCAAGGTGGACATCAACTGGATCGAGGCCGAGGGCGTCAACGGCGCGGACTGGGAGAGGCAGTTGGAGGGCTACGACGGCATCCTGGTGCCGGGCGGCTTCGGCAAGCGCGGCATCGACGGAATGCTGAATGCGATCCGCTATGCCCGCGAGAACCAGGTCCCCTATTTCGGCATCTGCCTGGGCATGCAGACTATGGTCATCGAGTTTGCCCGCAACGTCTGCGGTCTGGAGCAGGCCGACTCCACCGAATTCAATCCGGGCACGCCGCACCGTGTGATCTTCAAGCTGCGCGAGTTGAAGGGTATCGACGAACTGGGCGGCACCATGCGGCTGGGCGCCTGGCCCTGCCATCTGGCCGAAGGCAGCCTGGCGCAGAAGGCCTATGGCTCACTCGTTATCAGCGAACGCCACCGCCATCGCTACGAATTCAACCGCGATTACGAGGAGCCGCTGACCGCCGGCGGCCTGCGCATCACCGGCCAGACGCCGGACCAAACCTACGTGGAAATCTGCGAGGTTCCGGAGCACCCCTGGTTCCTCGGATGCCAGTTCCACCCGGAGTTCAAGTCCAAACCGCTAGAGCCGCATCCGCTGTTCAAAGCCTTCGTGGGCGCGGCCTATTGCTACCGGCGGCAGCGGCTGGCCCCGCTGGCGCGCCAGGCCGAGCCCCACTACTCGCGCGCCGATTGAGCCTCCCGCTAAGTCGCATCACCCCAGGAAGGCGAGCAAAGAATTGGCTATAATTCAGAACCAGGCAGGTGGCTTGGATTGAGAACGCTGGACACAAAGCAGCACATTCTGGATGACGCCGGGTTCACCTATAACTTCGACCGAGCGGTCTACTTCAATCGCAAGAGCAAAAAAGTCATCAGCGTAGAGTATGCTCAAGACAGCGACGAGGAAGTTCTCGAACGTGCCACCCGCGATGATAATGGCGGCGGGGGTTGGCGGTTTTACTTCAACTTCGGTGACCCGCCTGAAGCGGTTAAACGCGAGATCGAGGCTGCGCTTGGCTGCGTCTGAACGCACCGTCGAGGATCGCCTCCGGGAAGAGTATTCACTCTTCTACCGGAGATCCGTCGTGTCGCCGATCGGCTCGAAGCCGAAGTCAGATATCACACGCTGCCAATCTCTGCGGGGCTGCACCGGCACGAAAGATTGGAAGTCAAGTGCAGGGTAAAATCTTGCGAGAGCGCGCTTGAGAAACTTCGAGCGCGCGAGCAGGGAAGGACTTTTCAAAGGAACCCGCCGGAGCCCTATACGCTAACAGGCTTGAACGACCTTGCCGGCGTTCGGGTCCTTGCATTTCCGCGGAGCCGGGTCGGGGATGTCGATCGCTTATTGCGCAAGGAATTCGACACCTGGACCTCGGATCCTGTCAAAGACGATGGCGAAGTTCAGGCGTTCAAAATATTACGGCTACTGTAGCCAGGCGAGCAATAAGATCAAGGGAGAATACCAGGTCGTCTCGATGCTGACCGGCCTCTTTTGGGAAGTGGAGCATTCGGCGATCTACAAACCGGATGCCCGGCTTATAGGAATAGCTCAACACCTCGGCATGCGGGAGCGCACAAGAGACGTTATTAAAGCGCTTAGGGCATTTGAGGAATACTTCGAGGCGCTGGCTCGCCAGGACTGACGGGCCGACTAGGCCGAGCCCCACTACTCGCGCGCCGATTGAGCCGCGCTATTCCGGTAAAAGCTGCACTTTCAGTGACAGATCTGCATCTGCCGCGACGGCTAGCATTCTCACTAGAGTGCACCTGTCGTCGGATAAGTGATTGGTCGGGCGCGTGCACTAGGGAGAACTCCTGCCATCGACCAACGCGTCTGCGGCATCGAGACCTCGAAGCTCACCTGACGAGCCCGGTAAGAAAGAATTGAGACTATAAGATGAAAACGATCAGCACATTCCTCGTGGCATGTGGATGCGGGATACTGTCGGCTCAGGCGCCGCAGGCTCCCAACCCAACCCAACAACCGATCCAGGCTGCAAATGCCGGGCCGCCCGCGCCTATCTATCGCGTAACCGTGGTAGCGCGTACGACGAAAGCGATCAATTACAATCACCGCAGCGGTCCTACGAATATCGATTTCCGCGGAACCCCGTTGATGCCCGAGGCGCGCGGCGAGGCCAAAGTGGAGAGCAAGCAAGGCGTGATCAAGATTGAAGCGCGCATGCATAAGATGGAGCCGGCTACCAAGTACGGCCCCGAGTATCTGACTTATGTAATGTGGGCCATTACACCCGAAGGCCGCGCTACCAATGTTGGCGAAGTGCTTCTCAACGGCGACAACAGTAAGTTGGACGCCACGACCGATCTGCAGTCCTTCGGCTTGATCATAACCGCGGAGCCGTATTTCGCGGTTACGCAACCGAGCGATGTGGTAGTCATGGAGAATTTCGTCAGGCACGATACCACGGGTACCATTGAAGAAGTCGATGCGAAGTACGAGCTCCTAACCAGAGGTCAGTACACCCTCAACGTAAATCCTGCCGACATCAGGCCTATTCGACTGGACCGGAAAGTGCCATTGGAACTCTACGAAGCGCGCAATGCGGTTCAGATTGCCCGCTGGACCGGCGCCCCGCAGTATGCCGCTGAGACCTTCCAGAAGGCCGTCCAGGGTCTCGAAAATGCAGAGGGTTATCTGCAGGGGAAGTCCGGCAAGAAGCCCATTGGGACAGTAGCGCGAGAGGCCGTCCAGATGGCGGAAGATGCCCGCATCATCACCGTAAAGAAGATCGAAGAGGAACAACTGGCCAACGAACGCCAGGCGGGAGTGGAGCGTGAAGCGCGCGCCGAGAGCGCACGGGCCGCGGCGCTGGCCGAAACCGAGCGCGTGGCACGAGACGCGGAGGCAGCCAGGTTCGCGGCACAGGCCGAATCAGACCGTGTCAGGATCGCAAATGATGCGCAGACCGCCGCGGCGCTGGCCGAAGCCAACCGTTTGAAGACGGCCAACGATGCGCAGACCGCCGCCGCGCTGGCCGAAGCCAGCCGTTTAAAGACGGCAAACGATGTTCAGACCGCCGCGGCGCTGGCCGAAGCCGACCGTCTCAAGCAGGAAAATGAAGGGCGGTTGGCTTCCGCCCAGACCGATCTGGCTCGTTTGCAGCAGGAAAAAGATGCGCAAGGCCTCGCCGCGCAGAACGAGGCCGACCGCCTGAAACAGGAGAATGACGCGCAGAGAGCCGCATCCCAGGCCGACCTCGACCGAGCCGCTCATGACAAAGCGCAAGCCGAGGCTGAAAAGGCGGAGCTGCGAGCCCAGCTATTGACCCAGTTCAACGCAATTCTACAGACTCGCGATACGGCCCGTGGGCTTATCGTGAATATGTCGGATGTCCTTTTCGACACGGGCAAGTATTCGCTGCGGCCTGTGGCACGCGAGAAACTGGCTAAAGTGGCCGGTATCATTTCGGGCCACCCGGGTCTGAGACTGGCCGTAGAAGGCTATACCGATAGCGTAGGCGGCGATGACTATAATCAGCGCCTCTCGGAGCAACGTGGCGCAGCGGTACGCGACTATCTCACAGGCGAAGGAATGGCTCTAAGTTCGGTTACATCGCAAGGCTTTGGGAAGGCTCAACCGGTAGCTTCCAATGACACCGCCGCGGGCCGTCAGCAAAACCGCCGCGTGGAGCTGGTCGTCTCCGGTGAAATCATTGGTAGTGAGATCGGCACGCCCATAGCAGTCAGGTAAGCAGCGGGGTATGATGATACAAATTGCGATTCGCCGTTCCCCATCCTATCCCGTATCAAGGCAGCAAACGTAGATTGGCGGCGGCAGTTCTCAGCCACGTCCCAGCCGGCCGATACACGCGCCTGGTAGAGCCGTTCGCCGGTTCAGCCGCCGTCACGCTGGCCGCCGCCTCTCAAACGAAATTCTCCTCGTACGTTATCGGGGACGCACTCGAGCCGCTCATCCGACTTTGGGAGATGGTCATCAGCGATCCAACCGAGGTTGCCGGGCAGTACGACAGACTATGGCATCGGGAACGCGACAAGCCCATCGAGGCCTTCTACGAGATCCGCTCCGAATTCAATGCCGACCGGACGCCCGCCAAGCTGCTGTACTTACTCGCCAGGTGTGTGAAAAACGCGGTTCGATTCAACCCCGCTGGCGAGTTTAATCAGTCTCCGGACAAACGCCGTACCGGTACTCGCCCACATCTGATGAAGGCAGAGTTGTTCGCCGCGCACCGCATCCTTGCCGGCCGGTGCCAGGCCGTCCACGCGGATTTCCTTCCGCTGTTCGAGCGCGCGCAAGAAGGGGAGTTTTTCTATTTGGACCCGCCCTATCAAGGTACCAGCGAAGGCCGCGACCAACGCTACGTTGCGGGTGTCAGTCGCGATCGAATGATTGAAGCGCTGACGATCCTGAACGAAAAGCGCATACCGTTCATTCTGAGCTATGACGGCTCTTGTGGAGAACGCAGGTACGGCGATCCTCTCCCCTCAACACTCGCTCAGCGAATCCTATTGGACGTGGGCAGGTCCAGTCAGGCGACCCTTAACGGTCGTGACGACGTGACCATTGAGTCCCTGTATGTCTCTCACGTCATTTCTGACCTGAACAACTAATTAGCGTCTAATATTTACCAAATGGAGGAGCGACCCCACGATGGTCCGGGAGGGCACCGGGCTTCGCTACCGCAAGGCCAAACGATCTTTTCTCAGGGTGATGCACTCGGTGAAGGGTGTACCCGGAGCACGTGACTGGATTCGCCCCCTCAAACTCGATTTGATCGCCTTTTGCCTTGCCCTTGTAGAGCTTGGTCTTTTTTTCCCCCGAGTCATAAGTGATTTTGAAGGTGATCGTGTCGCCGTCAATTTTGCCGTCCTCAATCGTCCACTTCTGGAGGCGTGGTACACCTCGTGGTCGACAGTCGTACCACGAGCTGATTTGGCCGCTGAGTTTGTTTCCGTCCGCGTTAAGCACCAACGTTGGGTCGCTGTAGTGGCAGCCGGGCGTTATAGGGGGATCGCACTTCCAGGTGCCGCTGACATCGGCCGCCAGGGCCGTTGAGGCAAACAACGCTATCCATGGCCATGGACATCCCATGCTCCCTCTCCTTTACCGTCGCTTCAATAGTGCAGGGTCATTGCCCAGACCGGCGGGCCCGCGCTTGCCGTTCATGTCCACCAAGCTACATCGAACCTAATCGCCTCAGCGCATTCATCAAACAAATATTCTACGCTAACCGCCCGCCATGGCCCCCACGACCAAAAAAGGCTCGGCCGCCGTCGCCACCGCGTCGGGCAGCGGGGCATCCGGTAGCTCATGGGACAAATCCTGTTCGCAGGCGAAGAATCGCACGTACGGCCGGCGCTGTTGCGTGACGTGATCGCGCATCGTCCCGCGTAGCGCCGGATAGCGGGCCTCGAGCGCGTCGAGAACCGAGCGCTGGGTAGCCCGGCCCTCCACCTCGAGCTTCACCTCGCCCTCCACCCGCGCCAGTATCCGCAGATGCGCCGGGAGCACTACTCGAATCATGGCAGCGTCTGCACCTCGACAGAAAGCACGGCTGGAAGATCCCGGACGATGGGGGCCCAAGTGTCTCCGGCGTCGGCCGATGAGTACACCTGCCCGCCGGTGGTGCCAAAATACACGCCGCACGAATCGAGCGAGTCGACGGCCATCGCGTCGCGCAGCACGTTGACGTAGCAGTCGCGCTGCGGCAGACCCGTGGTGAGCGCCTCCCACTCGTTTCCGCCCGTCCGGCTGCGGTAGACGCGCAGCTTTCCCTCGAGCGGATAGTGCTCCGAGTCGCTCTTGATCGGGACCACGTAGATGGTGTCCGGCTCGTGCGCGTGAACGTCGATGGGGAACCCGAAGTCGGTCGGCAAGTTTCCGCTGACCTCTTGCCACGACTCGCCTGCGTTGTCGCTGCGCATCACGTCCCAGTGCTTTTGCATGAACAGCACCTCAGGCCGCGACCGGTGCATCGCGATGCGGTGAACGCAATGGCCGACCTCGGCTTCCGGGTTGGGAATGCCCGCGGACTTCAGTCCACGGTTGATCGGCCGCCACGTCTCGCCGGCGTCGTCGGTCCGGAACGCGCCCGCGGCCGAGATGGCGATGAAGATCCGTTCGGGATCGCTCGGATCCAGAATGATCGTGTGCAAGCACATCCCACCGGCGCCTGGCTGCCAATGGGGCCCGGAGCCGTGGCCGCGCAGTCCGGGGAGCTCCCGCCATGTCTGCCCGCCGTCGATTGATCGGAACAAGGCGGCGTCTTCCACACCCGCGTACACTGTGTCCGGATCGGTCAGCGACGGTTCAAGATGCCAGACGCGCTTGAATTCCCAGGGGTGCGGCGTGCCGTCGTACCACTGGTGAGTACCGGGGACACCATCGTACCCAAACTGGTTGCCCACCGGAGCCCAGGTCTTGCCACCGTCGTCGGAGCGCTGGATCAGTTGCCCGAACCAGCTAGTGGACTGGGACGCATACAACCGGTTCGGGTCGGCGGGCGATCCCTTGAGGTGGTAGATCTCCCAGCCCGCAAAGTGTGGGCCGCAGATGTCCCACCGTTCGCGCTTTCCATCCGACGTCAGCACGAACGCGCCCTTGCGTGTGCCAACCAGTAACCGTACTTTGCTCATGTCTTACTCCCCATGCGTCCCAAGTATGGCAGGTGATAATAGAGCCAGGCAATAATGATCGACTTTTCCCAGTTTGACGGCGGCCGGCCGCTGATGCTGATCGCCGGACCCTGCGTCATCGAAAGCGAAGAGCACGTTCATAGCATGGCGCGGGCCATCGGAGAGATCGTCGGGCCGTTCGTCTTCAAAGCATCCTTCGATAAAGCCAACCGCACTAGCCTGACCGGCTATCGCGGACCGGGCCTGCGGGAGGGCCTGCGCATCCTGGCCGGCGTCAGGCGGGAAGGCTATTCCATCCTGACCGACATTCACGAGCCGGCCCAGGCCGAGCCGGTAGCGGAGGTCGCCGACATCCTGCAAATCCCGGCGTTTCTCTGCCGCCAGACGGATCTGCTGCTGGCGGCCGGCCGCACGGGGCGCATCGTGAACATCAAGAAAGGCCAGTTCGTCGCGCCCCACGACATAGCGCGCGCCGCTGAGAAGGTCGCCTCCACCGGGAATTCCCAGGTGCTGCTGACCGAGCGCGGCTCCTCATTCGGTTATAACAACCTGGTGGTGGATATGCGGGGTCTGAAGATCATGCGCGACCTGGGCTGGCCGGTGGTTTTCGATGCCACCCACAGCGTGCAGTTGCCGAGCGGCGGCGGCGCTGCCTCCAGCGGCCAGCCGCAATTCATCGAGCCGCTGGCGCGCGCGGCGGTAGCCGTGGGTATCGACGGGCTGTTCGTCGAAGTGCACGACGCACCCGAGCGGGCCCTGTCGGACGGCGCCAACGCCCTGCGCCTCGATCTGCTGCCGGAGCTCTGGCGCCGCCTGCGCGCGCTGGATGACCTGGTGAAATCTCTGGATTCTACTGAACGCCCGGGGCCCCAGAGCCGTCATATATAATGGTGATACAGGAGATCCGCGCATGACTCGCAATCGCCGGCGAAGAGGCTTTTCATTAATTGAGTTGTTGATCGTTATCGCGATCATCCTTATTATTGTCACCGTGGCTTTACCCAAGCTGAACAAAGCCCGGATGTACGCCCAGGAGACGGCTGCTCTCAAGGCGATTCAGACCATCAACACCTGTCAGGTGCAATACAACTCGACGTTCGGCCGTTACGCCACATCGCTGACGGAGCTGGGTCCGCCCACCAGCGGTACGGCTAACGCCTCTTCGGCGGATCTGATTTCCGGCGACATGGCTAGCGGGGAAAAACAGGGCTATCGGTTCACCCTGACGGGAACGCCATCGACCTATACGATTACGGCCGTGCCGATCGCCTTCGGTTCGACCGGGTCGCGCACGTTCTTCTCGGATCAGTCGCTGGTGGTTCGCGAGAACTATGGCCAGGAGCCGGCCACTGCCAACAGCCGGGAAGTCGGTTCGGCGGCGGCAAAGCAGGGCGACGCGAAGTAGCCGCCGGTGGCTGCTTACGGCTTCGCACCTGCCTTATCGTTTTCCAGCATATCCTGAACCTTCTCGCCCAGCGTTTCGAGATCGAATGGCTTGCGCAGTAAGGCGTGACCCTGCTTCTCCACGTAATGCTTTACCACGTGAGTATTGTCATAGCCGGACATGAACAGCACCTTCAATCCCGGCTGCAGTTCCGTGAGCTTCTCGGCCAGCATGGGACCGCTCATTCCGGGTGCCACAACGTCGGTAAGCAAAAGGTCGATCGGCTGGTTTTTCTTGAAGATGGCGATAGCGTGGTCGCCGGAGTCCGCCGTCAAAACCCTATAGCCATAGTGGGTGACCATGGCGCCCACCAGCTTGCGAACGTCAGGTTCGTCGTCCACTACGAGGATAGCTTTCTTGCCTGCCGGAGACCGCATGACAATTGGATTTTATTCCTAAAGCCCGGTCCCGGCAACACCACCGAGCAGGGCAGTGTGTCTCTAAGTACCTCCCGCACACCCAAACTGAGACCTCCGACACAGTAAACTAAGAACGTTGGATGGCAGCACGGATTCACATTATCGGCGGGGGACTGGCGGGCTCGGAAGCCGCCTGGCAGATCGCGGAGGCGGGCTTCGCGGCCGTGCTGCACGAAATGCGGCCAGTCCATCCCACGGCGGCCCACCGGACGGACCGCCTGGCGGAGCTGGTGTGCAGTAATTCGCTGAAGTCCGAGCAGGAATCCTCCGCGCCCTGGCTCCTCAAGCGGGAATTGCGGCAACTGGGCTCGCTGGTGCTGCGCGCCGCTGAAACCGCCCGCGTCCCGGGAGGGCAGGCGCTTACTGTGGACCGCGAAGTCTTCTCCGGAGAGGTGACCCGCGCTCTGGAATCGCATCCCCGCATTGAGATCCGCCGGGAGGAAGTGCGGGAAGTCCCAGTCGGCGGCATCGCCATAGTGGCCAGCGGCCCCCTGACCAGCGACGCCCTGGCTGCTGAGATCGGCCGGCTGACCGGCTCGAGCCAACTGTTCTTTTACGACAGTATCAGCCCGATCGTCGAGGCGGATTCCGTCGATCAGACCGTCGCCTTCCGGGCTTCGCGCTACGACAAATCGCTGGATGGCACCGGCGATTACCTCAACTGTCCGCTCGACCGTGCGCAGTATGAAGCCTTCGTGGACGCGTTGCTCGCCGCGCAGCCCGTCTCTTCGCACGTCGCCGGAGATTTGCCCGATGAAGATGTGCCTTATTTCGAAGCCTGCCTGCCGCTTGAAGAGCTGGCCCGCCGCGGCCGCGACACGCTGCGATTCGGCCCCATGAAGCCCGTGGGGTTGACCGATCCGCGCACCGGCCGGCGGCCTTATGCCGCCGTGCAGCTCCGCCAGGAGAACCTGCGAGCGGACAGCTTCAACCTGGTGGGCTTCCAGAACCATCTCAAATTCGGTGAGCAGGCCCGCATCCTGCGCATGGTTCCGGGACTGGAGAAGGCGGAGTTCATCCGCTACGGCCAGATCCACCGCAACACGTATATCAACGCGCCGGCATTGCTGACGCCTACGCTGCAGTTGCGCGCGCGGCCGGAGATCCTGTTTGCGGGCCAGATTTCGGGAGTGGAGGGTTACGTGGAGGCCATCGCCACCGGATTGATGGCGGGTCGGCACGCTGCCGCGCTGGCCTCCGGCTCCGTACCCAGGCCGTTTCCGCGGGAGACCGCGCTCGGTTCGCTTTGCCATTACATTTCCGCCGCCGATGCGCGGAACTATCAGCCGGCCAACATCACCTTCGACCTGCTGCCGCCGCTCGATGAAGCTACTCATAACCGGCTGCGGCACGATAAGCACGCCCGCCACGCGGAAATCTGCCGGAGGGCGCTCGAGCATCTGGACCAGCAGCTTCACGCGCATGTCTGAACTGGAAATCCAAATCGGACGGTACCTGGCGGAGCTGGCCCGCGCGCAAACCTCGCCGCACACGCTGAAGGCTTACAGCTCGGATCTGCGGCAGTTTCTCGAATATTTCACGCCGCCCGAGGGCCAGCCGCCACCCCTGGCGCGCCTCGAAATGCTGGAGATCCGCGAGTGGCTGGCGGACGTGTACAGCCGCAATCTGGAACCGGTTTCAATCCGGCGCAAACTGGCGGCCGTGCGCTCGCTGTTCCGCTTTCTGTTGCGCGAGGGTCTGATTCCGATGAATCCGGCGCGGCTCGTGCGCACCCCCAAAGCCCCCAAGAGCTTGCCCGATGTGATGACCGCCGAGCAGGCGAACGGCCTCATCGATGCCGTCGGAGGGGATCGGTTCGACCGTCCGCACCCTGCCCGCGACCGTGCCATCTTCGAATTCCTGTACGGCTGCGGGATTCGCGTGAGCGAGCTGGTCGGGTTAAATCTGGAGGATATCGACCCGAGCGAGCGCTGGATCCGCGTGCGCGGCAAGGGCAAGAAGGAGCGCCAGGTGCCTTATGCCTCCAAGGCCGCCGCGGCTCTCGATCGCTACCTGACCGAGCGCCGGCCGGCGCCCGAAGATCGCGCCGTGTTCCTGAACCATCGCGGACGGCGCATTACCGCGCGCGGGGTGAGCGGTATCGTCAAGCTCTACGGAGTACTGGTAAACGGTGATTCTTCCGTTCATCCACACGGCTTCCGGCATGCCTATGCCACGCACCTGCTGGCCGATGGCGCCGACCTGCGGGCGATCCAGGAGCTGTTAGGGCACGCGCGCCTTTCGACAACGCAGAAGTACACCCAGGTATCGCTGACCAGCCTGATGGAAGTCTATGACCGCGCCCACCCAAAAGCTGATTGACTCGGTCTCTATTCCACGCGGGTCCAGGATTTGTCCGGGTCGTAGCTGGTCACGGTAGTGGAAAGGCTCGTTGCTGGATTGCCAAGGTCCTTTTCGTAAATCACGCCATCCTGGTTGACGATGAAGGTGTGCACGCCCGTGACGCCATAGCGTGCGGGCCATGCCACCAGACCGAATCCCCCGATCATGGAATCCTTCACCATGTAGTTGTGCCGGCCTCCTTCCGCGTTCGGCCCTTGGGCGTGTAGAACACGGAAGTAATAGCCGTGGTACGGCTTGGGCTTTGCGGCCGTTGCCTTCCCGTTTTCGACTTCCGCATGGGCGAAAGCCTCGGGAACAAAGAGAGTGTCGGGCTGCCCCTGCACGCTGGCGATGCGCTGCGCGTATTCCAGCATTCCGTGCTTGTCGCGAACCTGCGCCGCGTATTCCATCTGCGCCTGGACGTAACCCGCGCAGATCTCGATCGTATCGAGCTCGTTTGCGCCGACACGCCGCGCCCGCATCTCGATCGCCCCTTGCGCGGCATCGAAGTACCACTTATTGTCTTTGCTGCGCACGATCGGAACGGGAAACGGCCAATCTTCCGAGCCGACAGCCAGGATCATGACGGCGGAGTTCAATGGATTAGGCTCGACCTGATGCTTATCGCGGGCCAGGCGCGCGAACTCGGCGCGCTCCTTTTTGTCCTGCTCCGTGTCGCCGCAAGTGAGCACGGCCTTGCCACCAGGGCCGAATATGGCGGCCAGTGCGGCTACATCATCCTTTTCCGTAGCATCGATCACCGCTTGGGCGGCCGCTTCGGGGGAATCGAAGATCTTGGGCGCCTGCGCCAGAGTAATTGCCGGGAGCCCGATCATCAGGGCTCCGAACGCGATGGTAAGAGTTCTCACGTCCATTCTCATAACCAGTCTCATAGCCAGCTCCTAACGTCTTCCGCCGCCCCCGCCGCCGTGGAACCCTCCACCGCCGCCGCCGAAACCGCCCGTTCGCCCGCCTCCGAGGCTCGAGAAGCCATGGTCGCTCTGCTGGCGGGTCTCGCCGCGGCTCTGAATTCCGCCGAACGCGCTATGGTTCGCACCGGAACTCCGCTGCTCGAACCCTTGACTCCGGCTTCCAAAACTCCGGCCATTGCCGCCTCTGAGCGACTGTTCCCGCGGAGCGGCATAGCGCTGCCCGCCGGCTCGTTCTCCGGCGGCGCCCCGGTAACGGTCCGCCACCGCCCTGTTGGAATAAGGAACCCCCAACCGATGCGCCGGATCGTGTGCCCAGGCGCTACGTCCCTCAAAGCCCCCGCCATGGAAATCATTGAAACCGTAGCGATGGAAGAAAACGTTATTCACATAAATCCCGCCGCCGAACCAATTCGGCCCCCAGCCCCAACCGCCCCATCCGAGGCCGCCGAAAAAGCCCCCGATGTAAATGCCCCCGCCGAATCCCCACCCAATACCGATTCCCGGGTAAAAGAGCGGCGGATAAAACCCGTACATGTCTCCCCAGAAGTACCCGGGATTGTAAACCGGAACATAAACTACCGCGGGGTCGGCGGGCGCAATTTCGATGGCTGCCTGCCCCCCTTGGGTCTCGGTCGTGACGTTCAATTGAGAGTTCGACTTCAATTTGCCCGCTTGGCTGGCCTGGAATCGCAGACGCTGCACGGCAGCCATGACATCGGCCTGTTGGGCAAGAAATGCGTTCCCCAGGTCGGTAGTCCAACGAATGTCTGAATTCAACCGGTTGATTACGTCCGGGAAAACGACCAGGGCCTGGACACTGGGATCCCAGTTCTGTTGACGGGCGGCTTCCACCAATTGGGCGCCCTGCAGGCCGCGATTTTGCTGCAGCCACTGGCCAGCTTCCACGATCTCGAGCGGATAACCGGCGGCCACCAGGATCTGGCTAAGCAGCGAATCGGGATAGAGAGCAATGGGCGCCACCATGTTGGCCAGTTGATCCGGAGAGAGCGGCTGCGCAGGACCTTGCTGCGGCTGCGCCTGTTCCGGGGGCGGGGGTTGTTGTGCAAACACGGCGCCGGCCGAAAGCAGCAACAGAGCACAAGTGACGGCGATTACCTGCCGGGAAACTGTCTGGAACATCGTATTCATCGCTTTTCGCCTCACGCTCTTTTAGATGATATCTAAGCACTTTTCGTTCCAGGAGAGCTGGAAGCCATCTTCGAAAAGCGCGCCAACATCGCCCGGCATCCGGGCCGTATTCCATCTCCCGCATCACCCTCCAAAAAAGTGCTCACATGAGGAGTCGCCGGCGCACAACTCGCTTGTTTTCAATCTGCGCTATCCGGAAAACTGCTCAAGTTGAGGAGTTTTGAGCTCACTTACGTCTTCAGAAATTTGCCGATGGAGCGCGTTGCCTGGCGGATGCGGTGCTCGTTCTCCACCAGCGCGAAGCGCACGTACCCCTCGCCGAGCGGACCGAAGCCAATGCCTGGAGAGACTGCCACCAGCGCTTTTTCCATCAGTAGCTTGGCGAATTCCAGAGAGCCCTCCTGGCGATAGCGCTCCGGCACGGGGGCCCAAACGAACATGGAGCCGCGCGGCTTTTCCACCGGCCAGCCCGCCCGCTCGAGGCCGCTCACCAGCACGTCGCGGCGCTTCTGGTAGATCGCGCAGATCTTGCGGGTATCCTCCTGGCACTCGCGCAGGGCGATGATGGACGCGATCTGGATGGGCTGGAAGACTCCGTAGTCCAGGTAGCTCTTGATGCGCGCCAGCGCTCCGATCATGCGCGCATTTCCCAGGCAGTATCCCACCCGCCAGCCGGCCATGTTGTAGCTCTTGGACATCGAGAAGATCTCGACGGCCACTTCCTTGGCGCCCTCCACCTGCAAGATGCTGGGCGGCTTGTAGCCGTCGAAGCCCAGATCCGCGTAGGCAAAATCGTGGACCACCAGAGTTCCGTAGCGGCTGGCCAGCCGGACGATCTCGCGAAAGAAATCCAGCTCCACGCAGGCCGTGGTGGGGTTATGCGGAAACGAGATCAAAATCAGTTTGGGGTGGCGAGAGGAGGTCTGATAGAGACTCTCGAGGCGATTCAAGAACTCCAGCGGTGTGGGCATGGGCAGCAGGCAGGCATGCCCTTCGGCCATGATCACTCCGTACTGATGAATAGGGTAGGCGGGATTCGGCGAGACCACCGCATCGCCCGGCCCGACTACCGCGAATAGCAGATGCGCCAGCGCGTCCTTGGCGCCGATGGTGACGATGGCTTCCCGATCCGAATCGAGGTCCACATCGTAGTTGGCCTTGTAGCGCAGCGTGATCTCTTCCCGCAGCCGGGGGATGCCTCGCGAAGCTGAATACCGATGGTTGCGCGCGTTCCGCGCCGCCTCCACCAGCTTGCTGACCACCACCCGCGGCGTGGCTCCGTCCGGATTGCCCATCCCGAGATCGATGACATCCTGTTGGTCGGCGCGCGCCTTCGCACGCATTTCGTTAATCACGGCGAATACGTAAGGGGGCAGTTTCTGAATGCGGTAAAACTCTTGGTCGCTTTCGGGCATTAACTCCATTTTACGATGCGGGCGGCATTCTCATATATGATTGGCTGAAGGGGAGTGCCCATGCGTTGCTTGTGCGCCGTCTTCATCGCTTGGATTGCGCAGGCAGCCGGATTAGTCTTCGAGCCGAATGTCGGCCAAACGAACCCCAATATCCGGTTTTTCGCCCGCACCCGCGAATGGAGTATCGCAATCTCGGCAAGCGAGATAGCCATCCGCGCCGGGAGCGCCCAGGTTCACCTTCAGTTTGTGGATAGCGAGCCCATGGTGCTGGAAGGCCTCGACCGGCAGCCTGGCGTGGTGAACCACCTCCTGGGCAGCGATCCGAAGCAGTGGCTGCGCCGCATTCCGACCTACGCGCGGATCACCAGCCGGAATCTTTACCCCGGCGTGGATGTCCTTTTTCACGGAACCGGGAGCGGCTTGGAATACGATTTTGAACTTGCGCCCGGTGCGGACGCTTCGCGCATAGGACTGAAATTTACCGGCGCGCAGAGTGTGCGCGTGGACGAACAGGGCGACCTCGTGATCGACACTGCCGCCGGCGAACTGCGCCAGAAGAAGCCGCTGATATACCAGGAAAGCGACGGACACCGGCAGGTGATCGACGGCCGCTACCGGCTCATCGGCGATGGCCAGGTGGCGGTGGACATCGCGAGCTACGACCGCCGCCGGTCGCTGGTAATCGATCCGGAGTTAGTCTATGCCGTGCGTGTAGGCGGCAGCGGCTCCGACCAGGTCAATGCCATCGCCACCGACAGCCAGGGGAACACTTACATCACTGGCCAGACCAGCTCGCTGAACTTCCCGGTGAAGAATGCATTTGAGAGCCAGCCGAAGCTGTCGAACCTGTATCGTTCGGATGCGGGTGGTCCGCTCATGGAGTTGCAGAGCGTGGCGGCCCCGGTGAACGCGATTGCCGTGGAGCCGTCTAACTCGGCCGTCGCCTACTTCGGGACGGCTCAAGGTCTTTTCAAAACCACCGATGCCGGCGCACATGCCACACTGCTCGCGGGAGGGCTGCCCGCCGGCGCCAATATTGGCCCGATCGCGGTGGACCCCTCCAACGTTTCCACCGCCTATGTAGCCGGCTACATACCAAGCGGCGGCTACGGTCTGGCAGTCTACAAGACCACCGATGGCGGCGCCGATTGGGCAGCCATCAACAACGGGCTCAACGGTCCGCAGGGCCTTTTCGCTATCACCCAGTTGTATGTCGATCCCACCCAGCCGTCTCATCTTTTCGCCCAGAACACGTTCGCCGAAGCGTTTCGCTCCACCGATAGCGGCGCGACATGGGTCGCCAGCGGCTTCAGCTATGACTGTCTGACATTCGATCCCAGCCACTCTGGAACGGTCTACGCAGCCAACACGGAAACCGGTACCGCCAATTCCGCGGTCTATAAGAGCACCGACGGCGGCAATACGTGGACCATGCTGGGATCTCCCATCGCGGCTTCCGCGAACGCGCATTACGTCGCCAGCCTGGCGGTCGACCCCTTCCACCCGGGAACGCTGTGGGCCGGCACGTCCGACGGAGTTTACAAGAGCACCAATGGCGGACAGACCTGGTCCTCGACCAGCCTGGAGATGCAACCGTCCGAAGTGGCCGCCGATCCCGTGGTTTCGAATACGATCTACGCGCTGACGACCAACGGCCTCTACAAAACCGCCGACGCTGGTACCACCTGGGCGGCCATCGGTCCGGCCAGCCTTACAACCTTTGCCCTCGCGTCTGACGAAAGGATGTACGCCGGCGGGAACTCTTCCATTGAAGCGTTCGTCACCAAGCTGGATCCTACCGGAAACTTCGTATATTCCACTTACATCGGCGGCTCGGTCAATGACCAGGCAACCGGCATCGCCGTGGATCGACTGGGCAATGCCTATGTGACGGGCACGACGTCTTCTCCGGATTTTCCAACAACGGCCGGCGCCACCAATGCCGCCGCCACCGGCGCGTTCGTGCTGCGGCTTAACCCCGCGGGAGACACACTGGGTTACTCCGTGATAGTGGCTGACCAGGATACCCAACCGGCCGGGATCGCGTTGGATCCGGCCGGCAACGCGTACATCACCGGTTCCACCAACGGAGACCTGCCGGTCACTCCGGGCGCCTATTTCAGTACTCCGCCCGCCGGTGAACCTACGCTCTTCTTTTATCTGTACGGATCGGACGCTTTTGTGCTGAAATTGAACGCCTCGGGGGCGTTATCGTACGCCACGTATGCCAACGAGGCGCGGGTGGGGGGCATGTTCGGTGTCCTGCCAATCGCGTCCGCGATCGCCGTGGACGCCTCCGGCAATGCTTATATCACCGGCTCGTATTTCCTGCTGAAGTTCAACGCCTCGGCAAGCGGTCTGGTGTATTCCGCGCCGAGCGACCCTTGGGGTGCCGGCGGATACGTGGGCAATGCCATCGTGCTCGACGCGCAAGATAACGCTTACGTCGCCGGGCGGTCGGACTATGGGCACGCTTACGTGAGTAAGTTCGATGCCAACGGCCATGCGATCTTCAACACCGGTAACAGCCTGTTGGCCGGCGAGGGAACCGACACCGCGCAGGGCGTCGCCGTGGATTCCGCCGGCAATATCTTCGTGGCCGGCTACACCACCTCGGTGGGTTTCCCCCTGCGCAGCCCGGTGCAGGAGGCCTTCAGCCTGGAGAGCGGCTTCCTCACCGAGCTGGATAGTTCCGCCAATCTGCTGTTCTCCACCTATGTGGGGGACACCAGCTTTTTCCAGGTCAGCGGCCTGGCGCTCGATCCGACTGGAAAGCCGGTCTTCTGCGGCAACGCGTACATCAATCAGACTTTTGTCGATGGTGCGGAAATCTACTACGTGGCGGGCGTCACCACGAACCCCTATGTGGCTAAGTACGACACCTCGGGCGTTCCCGCTGTGCGGCTGGACGCGCTGAACAACCTTGCCAGCCAACTGCCGGTTCCGGTGTCGCCGGGCGAATTGGTTGCGATCAAAGGCGCGGGCTTTGCGGCGGACGCGCAGCTTTTCTTCAACGACGTAGCCGCTACCATGATCGCTGGTTCCGGTTCTAGCGCGCCCATGGCGATCGTGCCCTCTGCCTTAAGTGGGCTAGCTTCCGCACTGGCGCACGTAGAATCCGGAGGCCAGAGCTCGAATGCCGTTTTAGTTCCCATAGCGGCCGCCGCGCCTGGCATTTTCACGGTGAGTGGCACGGGTATGGGCCAAGCGTTGGCGTTCAATCAGGACGGCACTCCTAACTCGCAGGCGCATCCGGCGCCGGTGGGTTCGATGGTCACATTCTATGCGACGGGCGTGGGCCAGACGGGTCTTGCGACCAATGCATACATCGTGTACATCGGTTACGGCGATGCAGACAACTTAATCGCCGCTTCCCCCGTTCAATTCAGCGTCGCCCCTGCGCCCGGCTTTCCAGCTGATGTACTCAAGGTGCAGGCGACCGTGCCCGTGGGAATATACTCGCCCGGCGCGGTTCCCGTTGAGATCGTCGAGAACGGCGTCGCCTGCCAGGCAGGAGTGATCATCTGGATCTCGCTTTGAAATCCGTGTTCATCCATGTTGTCGGTGGCCTATTTGCCCGGCTGAGTCACTCTTTGTAGGGAAGATTTACGTCTACTAGCAATTCTCATCCAGGCACTCGCGCACCCTGCGCGTCAGCACGGCCGGAGTAAAAGGTTTCAGAAGCACGCCGAACTGCTGCTGGCGCTGGTTGGGCAACCCGACTGGGGCGCCGTAACCGGTCATAAACAGTACCTTTATGGAAGCCTTCAGCTGCAGGAGGCGATCCACCATTTCGGGCCCGCTCATGTTCGGCATGGCGACATCGGTCAGCACCAGCTCGATTTCATCGGGGTGCTCCTGGAAACACTCGACACCGCGCGAGCCGCACCGCGCACCCAGCACGGCGTATCCCTCTTTCTCGAGACTCCGGGTGACCAAACGCCGGATAAGGGTTTCATCATCCACCACCATGATCGTTTCCACTGATTCTCCTCAAAAACGAATTCCCGATCTCCATAGAGGGCACAGCAAAAAGGGTGCCAAAACGCGGGTGGGCTTAAATTGGTTTGCACTCGGCAGTTCTCTCTGATACCATCTAGATGGCAGCTCCTTTCCTTGAACCGCCACCAACCAACCACGGAGAAAATCAAATTACTGAATGAACTTCACTGTATTTCTGGGTAACCTCCCCACGTGGGTCACCGCTGACGACATCAAATCGTGGCTAACCGCTGAGAACTTGGTCGCAGATTCGGTCAAAGTAATCCGCAATCACGAAACACAAGAATCCAAGGGCTTCGCATTCGTGGAAGCGCCTACCGGCGACGAGATGCAGGCGATCATCCGCCGCTTCGATCGCGCGCCTCTGGAAGACCGGCTGTTGCGGGCCAACCCGGCGCAGCCTTCCAAGGGCAAAGAGAGCAGCAAGCCGCTGGAACGGCCGCAGCGCAGCACCACCACCGTGCGACGGGTCCGGCGCGGAGGCAAGGAGCCGGCTCCCAAGACCGCCTTCGGCGCCGAACTGGCCAAGGCGCTATAGAACCCAGTCTCCGGCCGCGCTATCGCCGGCACATTGAGCGATCCACACCTGTGAAGCAGAGTCACAGCCCAAGCTCTCAGAAGTCCTTCCATTCCATAAATTTACTTTTGGTTAGCCACCTGCTATGCTTCCGCGCATGAGACTCGCCTGGCTCGGCTGCCTGCTGTGGAGCGGCTTGCTGATCGCCAATAGTCCCGATCAGGAGAACAACGTCAATGTGCGTTATACCGTGGAGAGCGTGGAACTGTCGGGCCAGAATCAGTCCGAGATCAGCACCGGCCTGCGCGGCGAGCTCACCCGCCTGGTAGGAGAAAAGCTGGACCCGGCGGCGCTGGACGATCTTGCCAAGCGCATCCGCCGGGAGTTGCACGTGCGGGCGGTCACGCATCGCGTGGTGCGCGGCCAGCAGCCCGAACACGTGCGGGTGGTTTTTGAGGTGCTCGGCCGCCCGGCCAAATTCGAAGCTTCCGTCCCGAAATTCATTTACCAGTCGGAAGGCGGCTTTACCGGAACGGCGGAAGGCACCGCCACGGTAGGCGCGCAGGCCTTCACCTTCGGCGTGGTGAGCAATGGAGACGAACTGGTGGAGCGCTCCTCCGGCATCCTTGCGCGCTACGAGGATAAGAAGCTTGGAAGCGACCGCGTCCGTTTCCGCTTCCTGTTCGAGAGCTATCACGAACAGTGGAACAATTCGACCACCGAAGCGTTGGATCACCCCGGCGCGGAGAACGACACGTCCGGGATTTACCGCACTCGCATGAACTTCGAGCCGGTGACCACGTTGGTACTAGCCCGGCCACTCACACTGAGTCTGGGAGTTAGTTTTGAACGGTTTCAGTTGCAGTATCCGGCCGCGCGAACCGAATCCGCCAATGCGATGGTGACTACTCTGCGCTATCATCGTCGTCTGGAGGGTTCGGACGCCAACCAGCAGCAATGGGACGCAGGTTACAGCCTGCGCGCGGCCACCAACACATTGGGCAGCGATTTCGCTTACGCGCGGCACCAGGGAGATGCGCATTACTCTTATACGTGGGGCCGCAACCAAGTGCTGGACGACCTGGCGGTGGGCCTGATCAGTGGGAGCGCTCCGCTCTATGAGCGCTTTGTCCTGGGAAACAGTACCATGCTCCGCGGCTGGAACAGATTCGAATTGGATCCGCTGGGCGGGAGCCGCATGGTATACAACTCCGTCGAGTATCGGTACCGGGTACTAGATGTCTTTTACGACAGCGGGGCGATCTGGGACCAGGGCCAGACGGCGGTGCTGCGGCATTCGCTTGGCGTGGGAGTGCGGCAGAACGGTCTTTTTGCTGCGTTGGCGTTCCCCGTCAGGGAGGGCCACATCGAGCCGGTTTTCATGGTGGGCATGAATTATTGAATGGCGCGAGCCGCGCGGATTCTACCGAACCGCGACCGTGAGGGAGCGGCAACGATCAGTCGGAGGCGCTGGCTGCTGGCCGGCTTGGCTATAGCTTTGTCTCAAGCGGTGTCTTCGCACACGCTGGCCGCGGAGAGCTTGAGCGTGGTGTGGGATGGCGACGATCTGCACGTGGCCGCTCCGCAATTGCACTTCCTGGCCGGCAAGCCGCTGGAGCGTTTGAAGGACGGCGCCTCGGTGGTGTTCCTCACGCAGTTAACGCTCACTACCGACCGCTTCGACAGTATTCTGCGGCGGACGCCCGAGCGTTTCGTATTCAGCTACGACTTGTGGGAAGAGAGATTCTCAGTCACGAAGCTCGGCCTGGGGCAGCGGACGGTCGCGCATCTCTCGGCTGCGGCCGCGGAGGCCTGGTGCCTGGACAATGTGGCTATCAGCGCTTCCAGTCTGCCTCCGGACCATCCCTTCTGGCTGCGGTTCGAACTGCGCGCGGCCGACCCGAAGGACGAAGCCGCCGTGATTGGCGAGCCGGGCATCAACCTGACGCGGCTCATCGAGATGTTCAGCCGCCGTCCCCGCGATCAGCAGCCGCAGTGGACCGCGGAGGCCGGGCCTTTGCGCCTGGGCGATCTGAAGCGCATCGTAGGCCGCGCCGCGCGAATCTCGTGAACCGCCTGCGCAACAGGCTGATCGCCATCTTTCTGGCGGCCACTCTGGCGCCCCTGGCTGCTACCCTCTGGATCACCACATCCTTATTGGACCGCAGCCTGAGCTATGCGTCTACCGGCGAGCTGGACCGGCTCTCGCGCTCGCTGCAAAAGACCGGCCACGAATTGTACCAGCACGCCCGCGACGCGCTCAGGAACGACGCGCTCTCCGGCCGCGTTCAACCACTGCGCTATGCCGCGGCGGAACGCGCCGGGTGGCCCGCGCTGGTGAAGAGCTTTGCCGAGAGCGGCGATCCGGAGCGCTTTCTCATCTCCGGACGCGACGGCGATCGGATCGATTATCTGGCGCGCAGGGCAGACGAAGTGTGGCAGTGGTCCACCAGCCTGGGCGATGTGGGCCTGGATCGGCTTTCGCGCGAGTATCGCGATGCGCGGGAGATCGTGGAAAAGCGGCAGTCGCGCGACCTGCTGCGCGGGCTCACGTATACCTATGTGCTGCTGGCTGCCTCGGTCTGGATCGTCTCGCTGGTCTTGTTGGTCTACCTGGCGCATCGCATCAGCCGTCCCATACAGCAGCTCACGGCGGGACTTTCCGAGCTTGCCGCGGGGCGTCCCGGCACGCGTGTCGACGCGCGCGGCGACGACGAGATCGGCCGCGCCATGCTGGCCTTCAACGACATGGCGGAGCGCCTGCAGCAGAGCACCGACCGCCTGATCTACCTTTCGCAAATGGCGAGCTGGCAGACGCTGGCGCGCAAGATGGCGCATGAAGTGAAGAACTCCCTGACGCCCATACGCCTCACCGTGGAGGAGATGCTGGCGCGCTATGGCGATCGCGACCGCGCCTTCATGGAACAGGCTACCCAGATCGTGGTGGAGGAGGTGGAGAGCCTGGAGCGCCGCGTGCGCGCGTTCTCGCAATTCTCCGCGGAGCCTCCCGTGCGCCCCGAGCCGCTGGATCTGAATGCGCTGCTTGAAGAGCGCGTCTCGTTCTTGAAAAGCGGCCACCCCGAGGTGAGCTACGACCTGCGCCTGGATGGCAGCCATCCCACGGCCCTGGCCGATCAGGATCTGGTCAATGGCATTCTCACCAACCTGCTGGAGAACGCCGCCGAAGCCGCCGGCGAGGGTGGCCGCATTCTGGGCGTTACCGGAACGGGCCACGGCAATGCCCTGTTCGAGGTGCACGACTCCGGGCCGGGGCTGAGCGAACAGATCCGGCAATCTTTGTTTCAGCCCTCGATTTCGTTCAAGAAGGGCGGCATGGGACTGGGGCTATCCATCTCGCGCAAGGGCGCCCTGCTTACGGGCGGCGACATCGTGCTGGTGAAAGGAGAACTGGGCGGCGCGGCGTTTCGCGTCCTGTTGCCCGCTGCGTCCAATGGCATCCAAGCGCATCCTGATCGTGGATGACGAAGAGAACATCGGCCGCTCGCTGCGGCTGATTCTGGAGCGGGAAGGTTATGCCATCTCGCTGTGCCGCTCCATACGGGAGTTCCGCGCGCATCCGGATGCGGAGCGCGCCGACGCGTTTCTGTTCGACGTGCGCCTGCCGGATGGCAGCGGCATCGAGCTGCTGCGCTCGGTGCGGCAGAATGGCAATCCCGCGCCGGCGGTGATGATCTCGGGGCACGGCACCATCGCCGACGCGGTGGAAGCCACGCGCAGCGGAGCTTTCGATTTCCTGGAGAAGCCGCTCAGCCGCGACAAGGTGCTGCTGGCGATCAAGAACGCTCTGGAGCATTCCAGCTTGCGCG
>Ga0302325_10002545_pt1 | contig 44134 bp, 37 predicted proteins | sample Palsa_T0_2_FD_201948 | JGI IMG/M metagenome (GOLD analysis project Ga0302325, IMG submission 201948) | Peat permafrost microbial communities from Stordalen Mire near Abisko, Sweden - Palsa_T0_2 | ecosystem: Environmental > Terrestrial > Soil > Palsa > Peat permafrost | place: Sweden: Abisko... | reverse complement strand
TTAGATTTGTTAAGATAAGACTGACAGAGCCAATCCGCAACGATATGGTAGCAACTCTGCTTCCCCTCGCATTCCTGGCAGCCAACTCGACCAGCTCACGCATCATGCGGGGCCTGTTCGACGACACTTTTGCCGGGGTCCATCAACTGGGCTGGTTCGATTGGGCGATTCTGATCCCGTACTTTACCATCCTGGGGCTGCTTTCCATTTATGGCGTCCACCGTTACGACATCATTCGCACTTACTTCAAGTATCGTAAGAAGGCCACCGGCGAGCCACCCAGGCGCTTCGCGGAGTTGCCGCCCGTTACGATTCAACTGCCGATCTACAACGAGCGCTATGTGATCGAGCGGCTGATCGACGAGATTACGCGCGTTGAATACCCGCGCGAACTGCTGCAAATCCAGGTGCTGGACGATTCGACCGACGACACCGCTGCGTTTGCCGAAGCGCTGGTGGAACGGTACCGGGCCCTGGGATTTCCCATCGAATACCACCACCGCGCCCATCGCGAAGGTTATAAAGCCGGAGCCTTGCAGGCGGGGCTCGAGACCGCCACCGGCGAGTTCATCGCGATCTTCGATGCCGACTTCGTGCCGCCGCAGGATTTCCTGACGCGGACAATTCATCATTTCACCGACACGTCGGTCGGCGTGGTGCAGACGCGCTGGAGCTATCTGAACCGCGATTACAATATCCTCACCGAAGTGGAGGCGATGCTGCTGGACGGGCATTTCATCCTGGAACACGGGGCCCGATCGCGCGCGGGGTACTTCTTCAATTTCAACGGCACGGCCGGCATTCTGCGGCGCAAGACGATCGACGACGCGGGCGGCTGGCAGCACGATACGCTCACCGAAGATTCGGACCTCAGTTACCGCGCGCAGTTGAAGGGCTGGCGTTTTGTGTATGTGCCCGGCCTCAATTGCCCTTCCGAACTTCCCGTGGAAATGCACGGCTTCCAGGTGCAACAGTCGCGCTGGGCCAAGGGCTTGACGCAGTGCGCTATGAAACTGCTGCCCACCATCCGCCGCGCGAAGCTTTCGCGCCGGGTGAAGATCGAAGCTTTCCTGCACCTGACACCTAACATCTCCTACCCGCTGATGATGGTGGTTTCGGCGCTGATGCTGCCGGTCATGATCGTGCGATTTTACATGGGGATCTGGCAGATGGTGTTTATCGACCTGCCGCTCATCATGGCCGCGTTCTGGTCGATCTCGGCTTTCTACGTGATTGCCCAGCGCGAGCTATATCCGAAGAACTGGAAGCGTTCCGTGTTCCTGTTGCCGGCGCTGATGGCGGTGGGTGTGGCTCTCACGGTGGTCAACACACGCGCCGTTCTGGAAGCGCTGTTGGGCATTCGCAGCGGCTTCGTGCGTACGGCAAAATACGCAGTGAGCGACCGACCGGTGAAACTGGAGACCAGAAAATACCGGCGCAAGAGCGGCCTGCTGCCTTACATTGAAATTGCGATCGGCACTTACTTCGTGGCCATGATCGCGTTCGCTATCGAAACTTATAACTTCTTTTCGATTCCGTTTCTCTTGTTATTCGTGACCGGATATTATTGGGCCGGCATGGGTACGCTGTACCAGGAGCAGCAGAGCCGCTTGCGCTGGATGAGGCAGCGCCGCCTCGAGCTGAAGACGGCGCGGTAGTGACACCACTCCCTCACGGTCGTGACTCGGTCAGGGTCGCGGGACGTATACTTTGGCAGGCCCCGCCAGACCAACGTGCGGCACTTCGGTCGAGAGCTTGATCCTTTGGAATCCGGCCTTATGCTCCGGCTCAGCCAGGAATGTGAGTAAGTATTGCTCGTTCAAACGGCGGTTCATACCCTCCAGATAAGGAGTCAGTGACACGGGAGCCTGGTCGCCCTCCCAGTAGAATTCGCCGCCGGTTTCCGCGCTGAGCTGCGAAAGATAGTTTTGCCCCCAATTGATTCGCCGGTAACCGCGTCCGAAACGGCCGGCGTTCGGAAAATAGATCGAATAGACCACCACCCCGGCGCGCTGGGCGGTATCAATGGCGCGGCTCAGATAAGGGTTATCCGGCCCCGAGCCGTAATCTGGATCGATGCCGCTCGAGACCATCAAGACTTCACGCGCTTCGGGTGTGGCGGGCCATTTGTGAATAAGCTCCGTAAGGGCCAGATAGGGGCTGGCAGAGATTCCCGGCGTGCCCGTGGGCAGGCGCATGGTTTTGGCCGCCAGATCGTGATCGGCGGTCAGCGGCTGGACCACGGCGACACCGCCATTGCGCATGTAGCCGATGCCGATTTGCGTAGTGGACGGCTGTTGCCGCACGAATTCGCGGAGGTCGGCCAGCTGCGATCCCAGAGATGTGGCGGAGCCGTCGTCAATCAACAGCCACAGTTGCAGGCCGCCCTGGTCGCGCAGGGGTGCGAAACCGGTGACTTGCATATGCCGTTTGTTTTGAGAGACCAGCACGTCATCTTGAGTGACATTTGGCGGGGGCGCATTCTTTTGCACTTCGACGGTAGTAATCACGCTTATGGGTACGCCTGTGGCAGCGAAGGCGCCCTGAGCGAACCATAGCGTCGCAGCACAAGAGGCTGCGATCAGCGGGCTAATGCGAGTCATAAGTTATAGCTCCACTGTGTTAGACGCGCCGGAGGGGTTCGGCGATACAACAGGATGTGGGCGGCTCGCGTTACAGTGATGGGATGGTTCGCAATTTATCGCCGGTCGGATTGGCGCTGGCCCTGGCGCTGGCCTTGGTAACGATGCTCGCAGCGGCGCCGGGCGGCGTGTCGTTCTCGCTTCCCGCCGCCAGTATCGAAGCTTACGATTTCATCGAGGTTACCGCGAGTGTTACGGCGCCCGATGGAAGCAATCCGTTCACCGGCGCGGCGCTTACCGGATCGTTCGGCAAGGCGGACGCCACCACCAGAGTCCCGGTGGACGGGTTCTGCGATTCACCCGATGGGAGCGTGTTTCGCATCCGCTTCATGCCATCCTCAGCGGGAGAGTACGTTTTCTCAGTGGCAGGGCGGTTTCGAGAAGACATACGCGGGCCGCTTCCAAGCCACCGCGGCGTGCAGGCGCGGTTCCCTTTCGCGTGGATCCGCAATACCCCTGGCACTTCATTTGGGAAGGCACCCGAGAACATTATTTCTTCAATGGCACCACCGCCTTCTGGCCGATGGGCTGGCGCGAGGAAAGGTTTATCTACAGCGCCATCGAGCGCCTGCACGGCCTGAAAATCAACCGCATCCGCCTGCTGCTGGCGGGCGCGATGGACACCATGCTGGGCGAACCGGTGATGACCGGCGAGAATTTCTCCATGATGCTGCGGCCCTGGATTGCCGCGGCGCCCGAAAGCTTCGACCGCCCTGGAATCGATTACACGCGCTTCAACGTGCCCTACTGGCAGAAGTTCGAGCGTATGCTGCGGTTCGCGCGGGACCGCGACATGATCATCTCGGTGATTCAAGATATCTCGATGCACAAGGCGCAGCCCGCGGCTGGCAGCGAGGACGAGCGGCGATACTTGCGATACGCAGCAGCGCGGCTGGGCGCATTTTCCAACATCACTTGGGACCTGGGCGACGATCTCGACACCTTCCGCGACGAGAAATGGGCGCACGAGACCGGCACCCTGCTCGAAACCTGGGACCCTTACCATCACCTCGCCAGCAGCCATCCGGTACACCGCGAGCACCAGGACCGAGCGTCCGCCTGGTTCGGGTTCACGTCCATTCAGGACTGGTCGCGCAAGCAGCATGCCCTGATGCTGGAGGAGGCAGATCCAGATGAAAACCGGCCGTATGATTCCGCAGACCAATGAAGAGTATGGTTACGAGGATCACTACCCGCACTGGGCGCCGGGGCCTGGGTCGGATTCCGCCGAGGCGCTGCGGCATGTGGCTTGGGATATCGCCATGGCCGGAGCTTATGGCACCGCCGGAGAGAGCGCGCGGCGCGGCACCAATATCTGGCCGGATACGGGCGGCGGTTGGATCAACGGGCGCGGCGACGACACCATGGTGATGCTCAAGGGTTATGCGCACATGGTGGATTTCTTCGCCAGCTTCGAGTGGTGGAAGACGGAGCCGCACGACGAACTGGTGAACAACAGCGCGTATTGCCTGGCGCAGCCGGGGGGGATTTACGCGGTCTACCTGCCCAACGGCGGCGACGTCACGATCACGCTGGCGCCGGGACGGTACCGGGCGGCGTGGTTCAACGCATTTACCGGAGAATGGATCGCGCTGCCCCCGGTGGAAGGACCGCAATGGAAGTCGCCGCAGGCCCCTGGGTGGCTGGATTGGGCGCTGCTGCTGAAGCGCAGGCAGCAATAATTTCGGAAAACCGCTGAGTGAAGACCTACCCTCTTTTCAAGCCCTTGGAATTCTGGCATTCTACTGCTTCCGATGTTCTCACGCAGCACCAACCGGAAGAAGGACGGCAAGGATCACCGCTACTGCAGCATTGTGGAAAATCGTCGGTTGTCTGGCGACAGGACGGCGCAGCGGACGGTTTTGTATCTGAAAGGAATTGGTCAATGGCCATCCGGCGAGATTTCCAATTTGAATGTGGAGCGTTTCGATGACAATAGCGTCCCGGATCGCCCCTGCCCAAGGCACCGCGCCAACTTAAACCGTCGTCGCAAACCTGTTTGTTGGCGTAGCGAGCGCTACCCGGACCGCCAACACATTTAGCCATCAGTGCTTTCAATTCCCCACCGTCACTTCGGGCGTCCCATTGCGCGCAATGCGTCGATAGGGCCGATCTAACCAGCACTTGCCAGGCAATTCGTGTCGTAAGAAGAGGCGTGTCTCAATTCCCGATCGCGATCGAGAGTGTCTGCGTGCCACTGGCGCCACCCAGCGTAAAGGTTAAAGGCACCGTATCGCTGGCCGGGACCGCCGCCGGCACAATCACGTTGAACTGGTAGAGTCCCATAAAGTTCGGCGCCAGCCCATCATAGGGAACCGTTGCCGCCGGAATACCGCCAAACGAAATCGTGAACGGCTCCACGAGTGAGTCGCTCTGCTCGACAAGCTGTCCAGGCGGAATGTCTGGAAGAACTGGGCCAAACCCGATCCCATAGATAACGATCTCATCGCCTGGCTGCGCGCGCTGCGAAGTCAGACCGGAAACCGCGCCGGGCGGCAGAACGTAACTGCCATCGGCAAACTGCGCCACCACATATTGCGTGCCGCCGACCTTGAAATTGGAAGGAGCCAGGAGCCCCGGCATGGTGGCATCCACGGTCACCATGAAGGGGGCGCTAGCGCCATCCTCCGTGGTGACCACCAACGATTGCGCGCCTGTGCTCACGGTTCCCGGTACCTGCACGTTCACCTGCCCTTGGCTGACGTAATCGATGAAAGCCGACTGGCCCCCGATGGTCACGGTGGTTGCCCCCAGCGTGGTAGGCCCCTCCACCCCGTTAAAATTGCTGGTGGTCCAATTTTGCGTGAACGCGGCGAGATTTGTTCCGTAGATTTCGATCCAGGAACCGGGCGCGAAAGTCGGGAATTCTCCAAATGCACTGGCGCTGACCACTCCCCCAACGATTGGCGCCGGCAGTTGGAGCGAGAAGTGAAGGGCGAAAGTGAACCCGTTCGCCGTGCTCGGGTCGATGCCGCCGGCCGTGACATAACTGTACGGATCCACGTATATTTCCTTCCAGTCTGATTGCAGACCGGCAGGCAGCGCACCATTGCCCGAGTTGTAGTAGGAATAACCCGGGAGGATCGGGTTCGACGGTGATGCGCAGCATATGCTACCGATGCCGTTGGTCACCGGACCCACCGGAGCTCCGTTCACCAACCACTGGGTGACAACGCCGTCATTATAAACCGGCCAATTCAGCGTAAATGCGATCGTGATGGCCCAGTCCGCACTAAGATTGTTGGCGAGAGGCCCACCGTCGGTGGTTTGCAAATAGAATATGTCCCACTCACCGGTCGTGCCCGTGGCCACCTGCTGCTGCCAGATCTTGACCGCGCCACTGTCGGCCATCACCGGCGTCGAACTGAATGTAGTCGCTGCTGTGTAAGTGTCCGGCGCGTCGGTGCCGCTGAACGTTAAGCTCGACCCAATGGAAATGATCGGGAGTGTGGGGGGCGTGCCGGAGGAGGTATCCGGCCTGTCATGAGGACGCGGCGTGCTGTTTGCGGCGCTCGGGTACATCCCAGCCGTCTGCGCGGAAATCGTCTGCGTGCTGGCAAGCGCACATAGCACGGCCAACCACCATGAAGAAAATGTCCAATTCATTTCGACTCTCTGCCCTCCAGCCATCGGCCCGTGGGGCACGGACCATTCCTTCTCAAAATAGTATACGTTGAACCCGTCGTCAAGACTCTTCCAAAACGTCATCCAGGGTCTTCGAATCGGCGTGACACCGGCAGTTTGGTTGAAGGACAATGTAAGCTCTTGAAAGCTTTTTTCAAATGCCAGGAGCGAGAGGTCGCGCCGATTCAAGGCTTAGGGTCTCTAGAGGGAGGCCGGTACGGGTTACTTTGAGGTGAAGGCTGTGGTGATGGTTTTGCGTGCTTCCGGCCTCCTGCGTGGGGCTGGCCTCTCCGTTCCGGAACTGCGGGCGGGCGTCGGCTCGACGATTTCCTCGTCCACACCTTCCCTGACCCAGTCCTCGCAGTTTGCAAATATCGATTACCATGGAGCTCCCACGCTTTGTGGGCCACTGTCAACCATTCTTTAGGGGGTTCGGCCGATCGAATGCGGGAGCCTGGAACGGTGGCGGCGTCATAAATTGGTGATACTCGGTCCGCTGCTGTGGCTTTGCGTAAAACGCTCGAACGAAATCCGGTCACAGGATAATGCGGAGACGAGCGTCCCGCTCACGGTTCTTTTCCGCCGCTGCCGCTTGACCTGCTACAGCTTGCCTTTTCGGCTCTGGCTCCTTCACTTTCGCGGCGTCTGAGAGAGCGATCAAACGAGCATGGGGACCGGCCTTGGGGGCAAGCAGGTACATCGCAATGGCGCTGCTGTTCGCGGCCGTGGCGTTTATAGCGACTCTATCCCACCGCGCCGGGCAACCATAGATCCGGCGGTAACCATCCGGCATGAGTGACTATCAGTGGGGAACCGGCGCCCGGTGTTCAGTGGCAGGCACACTGGTACCCACCGGGTAGACCATGATTTCTACCTTGCCGCTCTCCTCTATCGTGGCGGCCTTTCCCAATCCGATGGTCTTGATGCGCTCGTCGTCTAATTTGAAATTGTTGACCAGATACTCGCGAACCACGGCCGGCCTGGCTTCCGTAAGCACCCGATCCTTCTCCGAGTCTCCTTTGGTCCCCGCATATGCCGATATTACGACCAGTCCGAACTGGGTCTGCTGTAAATACTGGCCCGCTTCGTCCAATGTCTTCTGATTTTTGAGTTTGGCTGTATCGGGCTTGTCGAAAAGTTGCTTCTGATCGTAGGTGAATGTCTTTATAGCCGGCGCCGCCGGAAGTTTGGAAATCAGATTTCTTGTTAACTCGTCGTCATCTTCATATCCGCGCTTCTTGAAAAAGCCGCGGACTAAGAAGTTATGTTTAAGCGCCTCCATATTATCCTGAAGATCGCTCGCGGCTTTGTTGGCCTGATTGTAGACCGACTTGTCGTTAATCAGCGCGCCTACCGATCCTTTGCCTGTATTGATCTTCGCGCTAATGGATTCCAGATTGCCAGCGGCGTCCCCGATATTCTGCACCGCGGTCTGGGTGGTGTCCAGTATTTGACTGGCTTTGCCGATCACGTCCGAGATTTCGAACGACGGCTGACTTCCGATTGTGTCTCCGCTCTTAACCTTCTCGGCATCCATGGACCCGAACGAAACCTCGACGTACTTGTCGCCCAGTAGTCCTTCGGATTTGATCGCGGCCAGCGAATCCTTCTTGACGATATCCCGGGTAGCGCTCTCCAGACTCATTACCACCGTGACCTTTCCGTCAGGCGTTTTGGGAAGATCGATGCTCTTTACGGTGCCCTTGCGGATCCCTCCAACCCGGACGTCTGCGCCATTGTTCAGACCAGCTACATTGTGAAACTGCGTCCTCAGCGTGTAAGTCGACTTAAAGCGGGTTTCTTTGTTGCCGATGTAGAAGACCGCGAAACTGAGAATCGCCAGTGCCAGTACGATAAATAGTCCGAGTCGAACCTCTTTGGACATAATTTTCCCTACGCAGCATTACTCAAGAATTGGACCACGAACTTGTCTTTGCTCTTTTCCAGGTCGGCGAAGGTCCCCTCCACCAGTATGTTGCCTTCGTTGAGCATAACCACGCGATCTGAAAACTGTTTGGCTCCATGGATATCATGAGTGACCACGATTGATGCCATCTGGTGTTTTTCCTTCAGTTGCGAAATCAGTTGGCCGATTTCCGCGCCCGTAATCGGGTCGAGCCCCGCCGTCGGTTCATCAAAAAGCACAATGCCGGGCTCCAACGCGATGGCTCGCGCCAATCCGACCCGTTTTTGCATTCCTCCGGAGATCTCGGAAGGCATTTTTTCCAGGTCTTTCTCCATGCCAACGCTGGCCAGGAGCTCGCGGGCGCGCTTCTTCAGGTCCTCCGCGGACATTTCCGTATGCCGGCTCAGCGGAAACTCGACGTTTTGTTCGACGGTCATCGAGTCGTATAACGCCGCTTGTTGAAACAGAAATCCAACTGTTTTTCGAACCTCGTTGAGCTGCTTGCGGTCGAGATCCGCGATCTCCTTTCCGTTTATGCGGATAGACCCTGCATCCGGCTTTTGCAACCCGATTAATAGCTTGAGCAAAACGCTCTTACCCGTACCACTACGGCCAAGCACCGCAAGCGTCTCGCCGCGCGCGACGCTCAGATCGATTCCATTCAGCACTTTTTGAGTCCCGAACGATTTGCTCAGGTGCTTGACTTCGATCGGCGTAGAGTTGTCCTCTGTTCCCATGCGGCCTCTTCACGGAAAGAAAACAATAATGAGTCGAACCAACAGCACGTCCGCCAGAATGATAAACAAGGATGACAGGACCACCGCGCTGGTGGTGGATTTGCCGACCCCCTCCGTGCCGCCTTGAGTGCGCATGCCCTGAAAACATGAAACAAGTCCGATGATTGCTCCATATACGGCCGTCTTGAACGTGGGCGGAAGAAAATCGTTGAAGGTCACTCCGTTGGTGCCCATGTTCAGGAAGAGACGCAGAGAAATCGGCTCAGCGAGTGTATCGGCGATCCACCCCATAAGGATGCCGCAGCAATCGGCCACCAGTGTCAGCAAAGGCAGCATCGCAATGCAGGCCAGCACTCGCGTGGCCGCCAGATATTTATTCGGATCGACGGCCGAGGCTTCCATGGCATCGATCTGCTCGGTGACTTTCATCGACCCAAGCTCGGCGCCAATGCCCGCCCCCACGCGGCCACTGACTACTAATCCGGTAATTACGGGACCGCTCTCCTTGATGAGGGAATACACGATCACGCCCGGCAGCATTGACTTAGCTCCGAACCGAGTCAAGCTGTCGCGCGTCTGCAAAGACAACACCACCCCGGTCGCGGCCCCCGCGAGTGCGGCCAGCGGAAGCGATTTGGATCCGATCGCGTCCATTTGGCGGATCAATTCGCGGAACTCGAAAGGAGGAGTGAAAGCTACCCGCGCCACCCGCGCGCAGAAGGCTCCAAACTCACCAAACCACTCGAAGAACCTTGCGATATATGCGGCAGCAGCTCGTAAAGAATCCCCCATCTGGCCGGCCGGAACACTCCTTCCAGCGGTGAAAGCCGCTGCAAGAATAACGATGGACAGGCCGCAATAGAGGCGCATCTCGCCCCGAAGTTTACTGCCGGTCAATTGCCAAACTGAGCCATGTGAACTCTCCCGCGCGGGTGAAGAGTACGAAAACATGCGCACGGGGAATTTATGCACAGCGCTATCCTTTAATCATGTCCCCAAAGGACGCACAGACCGGCGACCTTGACGTTAGCGAATTCCTTTTGCATGCCTGCCATGATTTAAGGACCGCTCTTCGGGCTATCCGAGCGCACACCGATTTGCTTTTGAAGGATCGCCAAGCGGAGCAAGTGCCCGGCCTTGAAGAACGTCTTGGCTTCATTGTCGACGGCGCCCGGAAAATCGATCTGTTGACCGATGGCCTCGCGAGTTATTCGATCGGGCTACAAATCCAGAGGGGCTTGTTCCAATCCACGCCAATGAACGTGCTGGTTCGAACCGTGTTGGCTAAGCTGGATCGCGAGATCCGCGCCAATGACGCTAGAGTGACTTGCGACGAACTGCCGCGGGTCGCCGGAGACCCGGACCGGCTCATGGAGGTCTTTGAGAACCTGCTCCACAACGCTCTTCATCACGGAGGTCCAGCCCCTCCTCTCATCCACATCAGCGCGGAGAGACGCGCGGAAGAGTGGCTCTTTGCCGTTCGAGATAACGGCCCTGGAGTGGAAGCGGCCGACTTGGAGAGCATCTTTCGGCCATTCGTGCGCTTACATGGCAAGCGCAGCGCGGGTCCAGGTCTGGGTCTGGCGATTTGCCGGGTGATCGTGGAACGGCATGGCGGACGCATCTGGGCCGAATCGCAAGCCGGCGCCGGAGCCGCGTTCCTCTTTACCCTTCCCGCGGATTAGCCGTTTAATCGCGACCGCTCAATTGGCGGCGCCGATACTCCGGGAATTCCGGGCTTCGTACGAGCGTAGCTTGCTATGGAGCGTTCGGAGGCAAATGTCCAGGATCTTCGCCGCACGTCGCTTATTATTGTTCGTGTGTCTCAAAACCAGCCGGATATAGGCTTCTTCCACTTCGCTCATGCTGGCGCCGGTGCGAATCGGCAGCATGTTGTCATCCTGCGGAGGCTGCGGCGGGACAGATTGCGGCGCCTTCGGCATGAAAGCGGCGGGCAGGTGTCGAAGGTGGATTTCGCCTTCGCCCGCCACAATGATCGCGCGCTCGATCACGTTGCGCAGTTCGCGCACGTTGCCGGGCCAGGAACTGGCGCTGAACCGGTCCAGCACCTCGGGACTCAGATACGTCACCCGCGTGCCGTGCTTCTCATTCAAATCGCCGATGAGAGCCGCCCCAATCGAGGGAATGTCCTGCTTCCGTTCGCGCAGCGGCGGGAGCGAAATATGGAACACGTTCAGACGGTAGTATAGATCCTCGCGCAAATGTTTGCTCTGTATCGCCTTGTCGGGGGCGCGGTTCGTTGCCGCCAGCACTCGCACTGCGATCGGGATGTCATTCGCGCCGCCCAGCCGGCGTACTTTCGACTCCTCGATCACGCGAAGCAGCTTGGCTTGCGTGCCGAGCGGCATCTCTCCGATCTCATCGAGCAACAGGGTCCCGCCTTGAGCTTGTTCGAAACATCCAAGACTGCGCGCGGCGGCGCCGGTGAACGCTCCTTTTTCATGACCGAATAGCTCGCTCTCCACAAGGCTCTCCGGCAAAGCCGCGCAATTCACCGCTACAAATGGGCCGCCGCTTCGGGGACTCAGGCGATGGATAGCACGCGCAACCAGTTCCTTGCCCGTGCCACTCTCGCCGGTGATCAGAACCGAGGCGGTAGTCGGCGCGACTTGCCGTATGAGAGAGAAGACTTCTTTCATCGACGGAGACTCGCCGACCATGTCGCCCAATACGCCCTGATAGCTGAGCTGCCGGCTCAACCGCTCGGTTTCTTCGACGAGGTGGCTCTGCTGAATCGCCCGCTCGAGAAGAGCGCGCATGACCCCAGGCTGCACCGGTTTCTCGAGAAACCAGAAGGCCTTAAGGTCATGCACAATCGAAATCGCGCGATCGATACTTCCGAACGCCGTGAGAACGATCGTGGGAGTGCGATCGCCGCGCGCGGCGAGTTCCTTCAGGAGCGCCACGCCGTCCATGCGCGGCATCATCAAGTCTGTTAGGATCGCGTTCGCCGGGAAGGATGCCAGCTTGTCAAGAGCCTCCCGGCCGTCTGCCGCCGTCGCAACCCGAAAGTTGAAAGCTGCAACCATTTCAGCCAGGTCGGATCTCTCCCCGGCATCGTCTTCCACCACCAGGACCTGAGGCGCCATTTCAATCCCCCCGCTCTTGCCATTCTAACCCGCGGATCGTCTGGCTGCTTAACACGTTACCGAAATCCCCTAAATCACCATGGCATAAAGATTGCTAAGCGTGGTTACAGTTCGCTTGGAAACAGGGCCGGCGAGCGCGGGCAACTGCACAGCGCTGACGTCGCCGCGGCTGGGAGATCTGGTTCGGAGGAAGTCCCCGCCGTAGCGCGTCACCGGTCCGAAACCAGGCGCATGTCCCCACCTTCCAATCTCGCTGAAGAGGGTGACACGATGGAGATCATGTTTGCGTGGAATTACAAGACTCTCACGCCAACCGCGCGATGAGTCGTCTCATATTGAATTCCAACTCCTGCAGAGCTATGGGACGGCCGTGATCCATTTTCTGTATCGGATGTTGCAGGACCCGTCGGAGCAATCGATCGATACTCACGGAAGAGCGCGCCGTGCGGTGCCTCCCTGCCTGGCAAACAGCGCGCCGCGGTGCTGCTGCACAGGTATCATCATATGGACTATCGTCAGATCGCGCAGGTGCTGAACTGCCGGCAGTCCGCGGCAAGATCGTTGCTTTGTTCGGCCTACGAAACTCTACGGCGACGGTTGGTGGCGTCTGATTGGAAGCTAACCGGTTTGAGCAGCGAGACCACCCGATTCCAGAATGAACTTGATCCGCTGCAGCAGATCGGTTAGCTCGAACGGCCGCGTCAATGTATGCAACTCCGTCCAGGCGGAAACGTAGTATCGACTCGTCTTGGCTCCGGTTTCGCCTGAGACGAAGAGCACCTTCAGATCTGGCTCAACATCCGCCAAGGTCCTGGCCAGCTCGTAGCCGTTGCCTCCAGGCAGCGAAATAGCAGTTACGAGCAGGTCGACTTCACCGCGATGTTGCTGCTGAACGTTCTCGGCACCCCGGTAATCCAACGCTTCCAGCACCCGGTAGCCAACAGCCCGAAGTGCGCGCCGCAGTGATTGACGATGGGACGAGTCTGCATCTACCACTAGTATGGTTGGGTCTCCCTTGGACACCTGTTCGCGCACCTTTCCGTCGGGCGACCCCGCGCTTCCAACAAATCGCCGACAAGAATAGCAACACAGTTAATTAGCACGTTGAAGGCCATGAGACAGCGGCACGCTGGCTGACCGCGCGTTCACCCGTGGGCTCGGCATTCTCGCGGCAGGCTAAACGAAAACGTGGCGCCGAGGCCAGGTTGCGACTTGACCCAGATCCGGCCGCCATGCTGCTCGACGATCTGTCGCGTGATAGCCAGCCCTACGCCCGCCCCGGGATACCCTTCGTTGTGGATACGCTTAAACATTCCGAAAATGCGATCGCTATGCCTGGGATCGATTCCGATACCATTGTCTCGGACCGAGAATGTCCAGGTGTTCTTTTCCGCACTCGCGGAGACATGGATCTCCGGCTGATGCTGGCGCCGAAACTTGATTGCGTTTTCCATCAGGCTGGCAAACGCGTAGCTGATCTGGTTTGCATCGCAGTACACTTCCGGAAGCGGATCGTGAGACACCGTGGCACGGTTTTCTTCGATAGCCGGCTGAATCGAGGCTATGGCGGCGGCCAGAAGCGCATTGGCGTCGCAGGGGCGGTACGAGCTCGCGGAACCAAGCACCTGCATATACGCTCTCAATCCAGCCAGGAGGTCTTGCAGGCGATTCGCCGAGTTCTGAATGAAGCCAAACAGGGTCTCCGCCTCCTCGTCCAGCTTGCCTCGGTACTTCTTGAGCATCAAGTCTGTAATTGTGCCTAGCTGGTTCACCGGGCTCGAGAGATCGTGCAATGAATCGAAATTGAGGAACACACAGCAGTCTTCGCCCGTGGACTCGCCCGAGCCGGGCTGGCGCGTGCGAACGTTCCGGTCGGTCGGCTTCTTGGACTGTCCAGGCATTGGAAGGCCCATGCAAAGCGCTGACTACCCACGGCTAAGTGAGTTTTCTTCTTCGAGCGCGGCCGGCAGCAGTATGCGGAACCTAGTCCCTTCCCCTGGTGTGCTGTCCACTTGAACGCCGCCTCCCATACTTCGCACGAAGCCATGGACGGCCGCCAGGCCCAGACCCCTTCCCATGAATTTGGTGGTAAAGAAGGGATCGAAGATCTTGTAGCGGGTCTCCTCGTCCATGCCGCACCCGGAATCCTGCACGTCCAGAGCGACATACTTGCCCGGCGGTATCGCAGCCCGGGCACTTCGCCGGTCGGGCTCCTCGCCGATCTCGATTATTGTCGTGCATACGGAGATTGTGCCACAGGCGCTCTCTCCGATCGCCTCCACCGCGTTCATCACCAGATCCGCCACGCACTGTTGCATCTGCGCCACATCTGTCTCCACCACCGGCATATCCCGCCCGCTCTGTATCTCCAGGCGAATGGTGCGCGGAATTGAGCCTTGCATGCCCTCGCAGGCGTCGCGGACGAGCCGATCGATATTAGTGCGCCCGACACGAAAATTGCCCTTGCCCGCGCAGGCCAGCATTCTGCGGGTGAGTTCCGCGGCCCGTTCGCCCGCCAGAACCACTTCCTGGAGCATTTCCTGGGCCGGATGCGAGGCCTCTAAACTATCCATCGCCCAACTGGCGCCGCCTACAATGCCCACCAACAGGTTGTTGAAATCGTGCGCGACCCCACCCGCCAGCCGGCCGAGGTCTTTCAGCTTCTGCTCTTCGAGCGCGGCTCTGTCAGCCTGTTTCTGGTCCTCGATTTCGGTACACGTGCCGTGCCAGTTCGAAATCTCTCCGCCGATCCGCAGAGGCACGGCGCGCACCAGGTGCCATCGGTAGGCCCCGTCGGACGCCCTCCTGAGCCGGTGTTCGATTTCAAACGCGCAGCCGGACTTCGCCGCCTGGTCCCAGGCCCGCCAGGTTCGCTCCCGATCTTCCGGATGCAGCAGGCGATCCCAGCCCAGGCGCGCCGCTTCCTCCAAAGCGAGTCCGGTGTACTCGAACCAGCGGCGATTAGCGTACTCCACCCGTCCCTCCGCGTTGGCGCTCCAAACCATTTGCGGGAGGGCCTCGAGCAGTATCTGGTAGCGCCGCTCGCTAATGGTCAAAGCGGATCGCTGTTGCTCGATTTGCTGCTGCATCTGGAACCGCTGGATGGCATTGACCACCGCGTGGGGTAGCGTGTCGGCGGACAGGCGTCCTTTCGGTAGATAATCCGATGCTCCAGCCTTCATCGCCTTTACCGCCAATTCTTCGCCGCCATACGCGGTCAGCAATATGGTGGCGCATGGAAATCCGTTTGGCTCCCCTTTGAGGCGGCTCAGAGCTTCGATTCCGTCCATGTCCGGCAGGTTGAAGTCCAGCAGTGTACAGTCAGGCCGCCAGGCGCTGGCTGTCTCTATTCCGGCTCTAGCCGAGTCAGCCTCGGCGAACTCGAATTTCCATGCCGGGGATTGTTGGAGGCATTGCTTATACAAATGCCGGTCCACACGGTCATCATCGATAATCATCACCCGAATTGGCGGATTGCTATGCATCGTCCCCGAGTTAAAGCAGGCGATGAACCAATTCCGTGATGGCGGCCGCACGCGGTGCCGCGAATGTGATTTTTCGAACATACCCCCTGAATGGACTCAAACATGCAAATCTCGAGGAAATCTGGATGTTACAGTACAGTCCTGGGGCAGCGGGAGCTCAAAAGACCGCTGGCCAGCCGAGTAAAATCGGGGGTACTGGAGAGTGAGATGGAACGCGCGCCAGACAAAACCTGCACTGTGGTCACTGCCAATGGATACAAAAACTGCACACTCGCGTCTTCGGGGGTGCGCGAAATTCTGCTCGTGGAGGATAACCCGGCGGACGTTTACCTGATCCGGGAGACGCTCCGGGAGCACGGCATCGACTGCACCATGCGAATCGCTTCGGACGGAGGGGAGATGTTGCGGATCATATCCTCTGAGCCCACCCAGGCGGTAGCTCAACGCCTGGGCCTGATTATCCTGGACCTGAATCTCCCACGACACGATGGAACCGAAATTCTGCAACGCCTCCGGGAGACTGCGGAATTTGCCCACATTCCGGTGGTGGTCCTGACGTCTTCCGACTCACCACGCGACCGGTTGTTGGCCAACCAGTTTGGCGCCGCCCGCTATTTGCGCAAACCATCCAATTTGGAAGAGTTTCTAAGCCTGGGAGCAGTCTTTAAGGGCTTGTTGGAACAGGCGAAAGCGACATCCGCGGGGTGATCGCGAAAAAAAAAGGAGTCCGCCAATGCAGTCTGAGGTGATAACCGATGTGCTCGACGCCAACACTTTATTAAAAACATTGATTGCCTTCAAGGATGGCGATTTTTCGGCTCGCCTGCCGGTAGATCAGACCGGGGTGGCGGGCAAGATTGCCGACACCCTCAATGACATTTTCAAATTGAACGAGCGCATGGCGAGCGAATTCGCCCGCATCAGTAGAGCGGTAGGCAAGGAAGGTAAGATCAGCCAGCGGGCCAGCCTGGGATCGGCTTTCGGGGGTTGGGCCGAGTGCCTCGACTCAGTCAATGGCCTGATTGGAGATCTGGTCCAGCCGTCCACTGAAGTCGCCCGTGTAATCGGCGCCGTCGCCAAGGGCGACCTCTCGCAGACCATGGCGCTGGAGGTTGACGGCCGCTCGCTCAAGGGCGAGTTCCTGCACACCGCCCGCGTGGTGAACACCATGGTCGCGCAGTTGAATTCCTTCGCTTCCGAGGTGACCCGCGTCGCGCGCGAGGTCGGCACCGAGGGCAAACTCGGCGGCCAAGCCGTGGTACAGGGCGTGGGCGGAGTTTGGAAGGACCTCACGGACAATGTAAACTCGATGGCCGGCAACCTCACCGCGCAGGTCCGCAACATCGCCGAAGTGACCACCGCGGTGGCCAATGGCGACCTATCCCGCAAGATTACCGTGGACGTACAGGGCGAGATCCTCGAGCTGAAAAACACCATTAACACCATGGTCGATCAGCTCGGCTCTTTTGCTTCAGAGGTAACCCGCGTGGCGCGCGAGGTCGGAACCGAAGGCGAGTTGGGTGGCCAGGCGGAAGTGAAGGGCGTCGCGGGAGTCTGGAAGGACCTTACCGACAGCGTCAACTCCATGGCCGGCAACTTGACCGCTCAAGTGCGAAACATCGCCGAGGTCACCAAGGCGGTCGCGAGCGGAGACCTGTCCCGCAAGATCACGGTGGATGTGCGGGGCGAAATTCTGGGTCTGAAAAACACCATCAACACCATGGTGGATCAGCTCAATGCATTCGCTTCGGAAGTAACGCGTGTAGCCCGCGAAGTCGGCACCGAGGGAATCCTGGGTGGCCAGGCGGACGTTCGCGGCATGGCTGGCACCTGGAAGGATCTGACCGATAGCGTCAACTCCATGGCCGGCAATCTCACCGCGCAGGTCCGCAACATCGCGGAAGTCACTACCGCGGTAGCTAATGGAGATCTGTCCCGAAAGATCACAGTTGCGGTGCGCGGCGAAATTTTGGAACTGAAGAACACCGTCAATACCATGGTGGATCAGCTCGGCTCTTTTGCTTCCGAGGTGACCCGCGTGGCCCGCGAGGTCGGCACCGACGGCAAGTTGGGTGGCCAGGCCGAGGTTAAGGGCGTGGCTGGCACGTGGAAAGATCTGACCGAAAGCGTCAACTCCATGGCGGGCAACTTGACCAATCAGGTGCGCAATATCGCCGGCGTTACCACGGCCGTCGCCAAAGGCGACCTGTCGACCAAGATCACGGTGGACGCGCGCGGCGAAATTCTAGAGGTGAAGAACACCATTAACACCATGGTGGATCAGCTCAACAGCTTCGCCTCCGAAGTCACCCGCGTGGCGCGCGAGGTAGGCGCCGAAGGTAAACTCGGCGGCCAGGCTCAGGTCAAGGGCGTCGGCGGCGTCTGGAAGGATTTGACCGACAGCGTCAACTCCATGGCGGGCAACCTCACCGCCCAGGTGCGCAACATCGCGGAGGTGACCACCGCGGTGGCCAACGGCGACCTGTCCCGCAAAATCACGGTGGACGTGCAAGGCGAGATTCTGGAGCTCAAGAATACCATCAACACCATGGTGGACCAGTTAAACGCTTTCGCCTCCGAAGTGACTCGCGTGGCGCGCGAAGTGGGCACCGAGGGTGAGCTAGGCGGCCAGGCTGAAGTCAAGGGCGTCGGCGGCGTTTGGAAGGACCTCACCGACAGCGTTAATTCGATGGCCGGCAACCTCACCGCGCAGGTCCGTAATATCGCTGAAGTGACCACGGCGGTGGCCAATGGCGACCTGTCCCGCAAGATCACCGTCGATGTGCGTGGAGAAATTCTGGAGCTCAAGAACACCATCAACACCATGGTTGACCAGTTGAATGCGTTCGCCTCCGAAGTTACGCGCGTGGCCAGGGAAGTCGGTACGGAAGGCAAGCTGGGCGGCCAGGCTGAAGTGAAGGGAGTAGCTGGAACATGGAAGGATCTCACTGACTCGGTCAACTCCATGGCCAGCAATCTGACTAACCAGGTGCGCAACATCGCGGAGGTCACCACCGCCGTGGCGCGGGGCGATCTGAGCCGTAAGATCACCGTCGATGTGCGTGGAGAAATCCTGGAGCTCAAGAACACCATCAACACCATGGTGGATCAGTTAGGCTCCTTCGCTTCGGAAGTAACCCGCGTGGCGCGCGAAGTGGGCACTGAAGGCAAATTGGGCGGTCAGGCCGATGTGCGGGGCGTAGCTGGAACCTGGAAGGATCTGACTGACTCAGTCAACTCCATGGCTGGCAACCTGACGGCCCAGGTCCGCAATATCGCGGAAGTCACCACCGCCGTTGCAAAAGGCGACTTGAGCCGCAAGATTACCGTGGATGTGCGCGGCGAGATTCTGGAGCTCAAGAACACCATCAACACCATGGTGGATCAGCTGAACGCCTTCGCCGGCGAAGTAACCCGCGTGGCCCGCGAGGTAGGCACGGAAGGCAAACTGGGCGGCCAGGCCGATGTCAAGGGCGTGGGCGGAACCTGGAAGGATCTGACTGACTCAGTCAACTCCATGGCTGGCAATCTGACGGCTCAGGTCCGCAACATCGCGGAAGTCACCACCGCCGTGGCCCGAGGCGATCTGTCGCGCAAGATCACGGTGGACGTGCGCGGCGAAATTCTGGAGTTGAAGAACACCATTAACACCATGGTGGATCAGCTCAATGCCTTCGCCGGTGAAGTGACTCGCGTGGCCCGCGAAGTCGGCACCGAGGGTAAACTCGGCGGCCAGGCCGATGTGCGCGGCGTAGCCGGAACCTGGAAGGATCTGACCGACTCAGTCAACTCCATGGCGAGCAACCTCACCAACCAGGTGCGCAACATTGCGGGCGTCACCACCGCGGTGGCCCGAGGCGACTTGACCACCAAGATCACCGTGGATGCGCGTGGCGAAATTCTGGAGTTAAAGAACACCATCAACACCATGGTGGATCAGCTCAGCTCTTTCGCCTCCGAAGTAACCCGCGTGGCGCGCGAAGTGGGCACCGAGGGCAAACTCGGTGGCCAGGCCGATGTACGGGGAGTAGCCGGAACCTGGAAAGATTTGACTGACTCAGTCAACTCCATGGCGGCGAACCTGACTACCCAAGTCCGCAACATCGCGGAAGTAACCACGGCCGTCGCAAAAGGAGACCTTTCGCGCAAAATCACCGTGGATGTGCGGGGCGAAATCCTGGAAGTGAAGAACACCGTGAACACCATGGTGGATCAGCTCAGCTCCTTTGCGGCGGAAGTGACCCGCGTCGCGCGGGAAGTGGGTACCGAGGGTAAACTGGGCGGCCAGGCCGAGGTGCGCGGCGTTGCCGGAACGTGGAAGGACCTTACGGACAGCGTCAATTCCATGGCGGGCAACCTGACGGCCCAGGTCCGTAATATCGCCCAAGTCACTACCGCGGTAGCCAATGGAGACCTGAGCCGGAAGATCACCGTGGATGTGCAGGGCGAGATTTTCGAGTTGAAGAGCACCATCAACACCATGGTGGATCAACTCAACAGCTTCGCCTCCGAAGTCACTCGGGTGGCGCGTGAGGTGGGCACCGAAGGAAAGCTCGGAGGCCAGGCCGAGGTCCGTGGGGTGGCGGGCACATGGAAAGATCTTACAGACAATGTGAACTCCATGGCCGCCAACCTCACCACTCAGGTGCGTGGTATCGCCAAGGTCGTCACAGACGTCGCCAACGGGAACCTCAAACGCAAGCTGGTGCTCGAGACCAAGGGTGAAATCGCTGAACTGGCGGACACTATCAACGAAATGATCGACACGCTGGCCGTCTTCGCCGACCAGGTGAGTAACGTAGCTCGCGAAGTCGGTATCGAGGGGAAGCTGGGCGGCCAGGCGCTGGTGCCCGGCGCCGCTGGAATCTGGCGCGACCTTACGGACAACGTCAACCAGTTGGCCGCGAATCTGACCACTCAGGTACGCGCCATCGCGGATGTCGCCACGGCCGTCACCAAGGGCGATCTGACTCGCTCTATCGCCGTGGAAGCTCTGGGCGAGGTTGCCGCCCTGAAAGACAACATCAACGAGATGATCGTTAACTTGGCCGAGACTACGCGCAAGAACACGGACCAGGACTTTCTCAAGACGAATATCGCGAAATTCACGGGTATGATGCAGGGTCAGCGCGATCTGGTGACTGTCTCCAGACTGCTCTTGTCGGAGCTGACTCCCCTGGTGGGCGCCCAGCATGGAACGTTCTACATCACCGACGAAGGTGAGGAGTCATTAAAACTCCTGGCCGCTTATGCCTCGAATGACTTCGACGGCGTTCCTAAGCAGTTCCGGATGGGGCAGGGCCTGGTCGGCCAGTGTGCGCTGGAGAAGCGCCGCAATCTGGTAACCGACGTCCCCCAAAACTACATCAGGATCAGCTCCAGTTTAGGCGAAGCCACGCCCCTTAGCATCGTGGTGCTGCCGGTGCTGTTCGAAGGGGAAACCAGAGCAGTCGTCGAGCTGGCGTCGTTCCGGCATTTCACCGATGTTAACCTGGCCTTTCTCGATCAGCTCACCCAAAGCATCGGCATCGTGCTCAATACCATCGCCGCCACCATGCGGACCGAACAACTGCTCAAGAAGAGCCAGGCCCTGGCGGAACAGCTTCAGAAGACCAATGCCGAGTTAGAGGAAAAGGCGCGCCTGCTGGCCGAGCAGAAGAACGAGGTGGAGACCAAGAATCGCGAAGTCGAGCAGGCCAAAGCGGCTCTCGAAGAGAAGGCCGAACAATTGTCGCTGACTTCGAAATACAAGAGCGAATTCCTCGCTAACATGAGTCACGAGCTGCGCACGCCGCTGAACAATCTTCTGATCCTGGCGCAAATGCTCGCGGAAAACACCGATAGCACTTTAACCTCGAAACAGGTCAAATACGCCGAGACCATCCACTCGTCCGGCACCGACCTGCTGGCCCTGATCAACGACATCCTCGATCTGAGCAAGATCGAATCCGGAAAAATGGACGTGGAAATAGGCAGCGTCCGCTTCAGCGAAGTGCGCGACTTCTGTGGGCGCACCTTCCGCCATGTCGCCGAGGGGAAAAAACTGGAGTTCTCGATCGACCTGGGAGAGAGCTTGCCGGCGGAGACCATCATCACCGATGCCAAGCGGCTGCAGCAGGTACTTAAGAACCTGCTGTCGAACGCGCTGAAATTCACGGAGCACGGGACGGTGCGTTTGCGGGTCGAACGGGCCAACTCGGGATGGAGCCCGAATCACTCCGTGCTGAACCGCGCCAAGTCCGTCATCGCATTCTCCGTTACCGACACCGGCATAGGCATCCCGCAAGAGAAGCAACGGATCATATTCGAAGCTTTCCAGCAGGCCGATGGCACCACCAGCCGCCGGTACGGCGGCACCGGCTTGGGTCTGTCGATCAGCCGCGAGCTCACCCGGCTGCTGGGCGGCGAGATCCGGCTGCAAAGCGCCCCCGGGGTAGGCAGCACGTTCACCTTGTATCTTCCGCAAACCTATGTGGCGCAGGCGTCCCCCGGCAAGACTGACATCCAGCGAACTATGCAAGGCGCCGACACCAGGCCGGTTCAGGTTAACTCGGACGTCGCCAGCGTGGCCGACACCGAAAGGTTGGATTTTATTCTACCGTCGCCCTCCTCGGCGCCCACCGCCGTGGTGCATGATATTGAAATCGATGACGACCGGAACCTCATTCGTCCTGGCGATCCGGTACTGTTGATCGTCGAGGATGACGTCACCTTTGCCCGGATTTTGGTCGATCTGGCGCACGAGCGGGGCCTCAAGGCCCTGGTCGCGCTCCGGGGAGGTACGGCGCTCTCTCTCGCCCGCGAGTTCATCCCGGGCGCCATTACACTGGACATCACTTTGCCCGACATGGCGGGCTGGACCATCCTGGACCGCTTGAAGCACGATCCGGCTACGCGCCATATACCGGTGCACGTGATCACCGGCGACGAAAACCGCCGTCGCGGGCTGGCCTTGGGCGCCATGACCTATCTTGAAAAATCGGTGACCAAGGACAATCTGAACGTCGCGTTCGATACCATCCATCATTCTCTGAAGCCGCGCACCAGGAAGCTGCTGATTGTCACGCCCGAGGAAGGCCGCCGGATCGGCTGGCGGGAAGCCCTTGGCGGAAGCGATATCGAGATGCTCGCAGTGGGTTCCGGCGGGGAAGCCTTGGCTGTGGTGAAGCGGCAATACCTGGATGCCATCGCACTCGATCTTCGGCTATCCGACATTTCGGCCGCGCAACTTGTAGAAGAGATCCAGGCCCAAACCAGCCCCGTACCGCCGGTGGTGGTGTGCGGCCCCAGGAGGCTCAGCCCGGAGGCCGAAGCAGCCATCAAACGCCTTGCCCGGCTGAGCGTGGTCAGGTACGCGGAATCCGAGGAACGCCTGCTGGAGGAAACGGTGCTGTTGTTGCATCGGGCCGACGCTGACCTCTCCGAATCGCAAAGGGAGATCTTGAGAGCCATACGCCAGAGCGGCTCGGCGCTCGCCGGCAAGCGGGTTCTGGTGGTCGATGACGACGTGCGCAACATCTTTGCGCTCTCGACCGTCCTGGAGCAGCACGGCTTAGAGGTCTTTCACGCGGAGAATGGCCGCACCGGCATCGAGATGCTGCTCAAGACCCCCGGCATCGATGGCGTTCTCATGGATATCATGATGCCCGAGATGGACGGCTACGAAACCATGCGGGCCATCCGCCAGATCCCGGAATTAGGTTCGATCCCTATCGTGGCGGTGACGGCCAAAGCCATGAAAGGGGATCGCGCCAAGTGCATCGATGCGGGCGCGTCGGATTATATTACCAAGCCCGTCGATCTGGAGCAATTGTTTTCCGTGCTGCGCGTGTGGTTGGTTCGCGCCCATGACACGTTACCGGTCGCTATGACGGTCGCCCGATAACGTACCGGATAAAGGAACATATGTCGTCGGCCGCCAATGGAGTCCAAACCGCTCGAGAACCCGCAGAACGGAGGATCAAGATTCTTCTGGTGGACGATACGCCGGAGAACCTGGTCTCGCTCGAGGCCACGCTCAGTGGTTTGGGTGAGGAGCTGGTGCTGGCGAATTCCGGAAGGGAGGCGCTCCGGCACGTTTTGAACGATGACTTTGCCGCCATATTGTTGGACGTAAGAATGCCCGATATGGACGGGTTCGAGACCGCTGAGCTGATACGAAGCCGTCCGCGATCGCGCGAGATTCCGATCCTTTTCCTGACCGGCTACAGAAACGAAGAGCACTTGTTTCGAGGTTATGATCTCGGGGCGGTTGATTTCTTGTTCAAGCCCATCGTGCCCGAAGTGCTTCGTTCCAAAGTGTCTGTCTTCGTGGAACTCAGCCGCCGCAGCGCGCAGTTGAAGGAGCAGGCCACCGAATTGCAAAAACAGGCGGAAGTGCTGCAAAAGGCCGAGCAGCGCTTTCGCTCGTTGCTCGAAGCGGCGCCGGACGCGATGGTGATGTGCCGTGATGACGGTGAAATCATCATGGTCAATTCGCGGACCGAGGTCCTGTTCAGCTGCGCCAGGGACAAACTGATATCCAGGAATATCAGAACACTGGTGCCCGGTTGGGAGTTCCGTTTGCCGGCGGCCTGGGATGAAGACTTCCCCCCGGCCACGGTAGAGCCCGTGGAGCGAGGCGTGGAGTTGCTGGCTCTACCGGAAGGCCGCGCGCCATTTCCGGTCGAGATCACCTTCAGCCCACTGCATACCGAGGAAGGCGTGGTGATTACCAGCGCCATACGTGACATCGGCGAGCGCAAGAAAACCGAGGAGCAGATACGCCAGCTCAATGCGAATCTGGAGGAGCGCGTCCTCGAGCGAACCGAAGCCCTAATGCGTTCCAACGAGGAACTGCAGCAGTTTGCATACGTCGCCAGCCACGACTTGCAGGAGCCGCTGCGCACCGTCTCGATCTATACCCAACTCCTGGCGAAGCGTTACAAAGGGCAGCTTCAAGGAGATGCGGATCAGTTCATCAGTTTCATCGTCGAGAGCGCGGAACGCATGGAGACGCTCATCCATGACCTTCTGGACTTTTCGCAGGTTGAAGCCCGGGGCGCCGACTTCTTCACCGACATAAGCTGCGAGGCGGTCTTGGACGACGCCATCCGCAACCTTCGATCGTTAATCGAAGAGAGCGGTGCGATCGTTACGCGGGACCTTTTACCGGTGGTCACCGGAGATACGGTACAGTTGACGCGGCTGTTCCAGAATCTGCTGGTCAACTCCATCAAGTACCGCAGCGAGGAGACCCCCCGCATACACGTCGCTGCAACTTGCGGGACCGGTGAGTGGCTCTTTTCGGTAAGAGACAACGGAATCGGAATCGAGCCCCAGTACGCGGAGAAGGTCTTTGGGATCTTCAAGTGCCTTCAGCCGCGAGCTAAAGGCACCGGAAGCGGTATGGGGCTGGCGATATGCCGGAAGATCGTGAGCCGCCACGAAGGCCGCATATGGGTGGAATCCGAGCTTGGCAAAGGCGCGACATTTTACTTTACTTTGCCGATGCACTCTGCGCAATAAATAGAGCTTCCGGATGGACATTTCACGGCGCAACTTGCTCCTGGCGTCGGTCTGCCGGATCTGGGGGCAGGAGCAGAAATTTTCCGCGAGCGTGGACGTGGTCACGCTCCTCGCAACAGTTCGCGACCGGGACGGCCTGATTGTGAAAAATCTTGACCGGGAAGACTTTTTACTGGACGACGGCGGCGTCCCACAGACGATCCGCTATTTCTTGCGCGAAACGAATCTTCCTCTGACGGTCGGGCTCTTGGTGGACACCAGCCAAAGCCAGGTCCATGTTCTCGAGCCCGAGCGCCGCGCAAGTTACACCTTTTCTCGACCAGGTCCTGCGTGAGGACACGGACCAGGCATTTGTCGCTCATTTTGATGTGCGCGTGGAAGTGCTGGAGAGCTTCACGTCCTCGCGCAAAGAGCTTGCGTCGGCGCTCGCTGAAATCCAGAAATGCCGTCGGATGGCGATAGACGTGCGTGAGAGCGGGCCGTTTCTTGTCGCCAGGGCGCGTCGGAGAAGCTCTCGCGCGCTCCCGTTCTGCCCGTTGGCGGTCTGCGCGGTGTCAAACTTGTTGATGTGCTGGCTTAGTCACCAAGCACATCCAGCCGAGTATCTACTTCCTCTCAACCCGCCCGCTCCTTCGGTCTGCGAGTATGCCCACCCTGTTACGCCGTTCGACGATACCAGTTCGGCGATAACACCGCGTCGCTCCAGTTCGCTTGCAATCACTGTCCCGCACTGCGCGTTACGTTTCGCCCACGCGGCCGGGTGATCGCAGGCCGGAAGCAGGTCGCGTTTCTGGCTGTTACACCAGCTATCAGCGAGCACGAAGTTGTGGGCCAGGTCTACCGGATACCGAGCCCACACGATGAAGTGATCGACGTGGGTTGCCGAGCACCGTCGATCGATTGATCGCCATGGCAATTTTGGGGCGCAGTGCAACCCACGCTTGGATGCGCCTATTGCCTCAGGTAAACTTGAGATTCTTGGAGGTGCTCTTCAAAGCCGGGACTCGCTATGACCGACACCGTAGAGAATCTGATCCTCGATCTGATCGAGTGGCTGGGACGCAGGGAACGTACCTATCAGGAAACGATGGATGCATGGCGTACTACTTGCCCGAGGCTTCCGGTCTGGGAGGACGCCAACGACCGCGGATTGGTGGAAATGGTTGCTGCCAATGGCCGTTCGGTGGTCCGCGTGACGCCAGTGGGCCTCGCCCTCCTCGGAGAAAGGAGACCGTATTCGTTCGAGGAACAGCATCGCCAAGGCGGGAAAGAATCGCGCTCGGCCAACGCGGTGAACTGTCGCAGTGGCGGACACATTCACCGTTTACGCGTTTCCTTTTTGTACTTTAGCAGTGAGGGCAACAGCGTCAACGGACCGATTTATGAGAGTTCAGCTGGGGACCTCTACAGCGTAATATCTGCACAAAGCGGTACCGCTGCTTGACGGAGAATCCCCTGCGCGGCAGTTTCCTCGTGGCCGGCGACGGCGGATCGTCCGATATAGTCTGCACGCGAGTGTTCAGCGATAAGAACGCGTTCGGAACGTGGCAAGGAACGGTGGGAACGTGCTGGCTTGGGATTGGCCTTTTCCAACTCGCGCCACTCTACGGCGGCATCGGATTGAATGCAGCCCACAAGCCTATGTGGTGCTCCCTGGCATCCGCTTCCAGTGCTTGCAATTCCGCATCCTCAGGACCCTATTTCGAGTACCGCCATGACCAGCGCCAAACGCAGGTGTTCTTGTGCCGAATAAGCGTGCGAGTCACCTTCGACCAAGAACGTCTGGTAAACCCTGTAGGCTGCTCGTTGGGAACTGGTCGTGCTTCCCTGGTACGTCCCGTACTCGCCGTTGGTCTGAACAGTGCCAGTAGTGTTCGCGTTGCCCACAGTGCCGGCGAAATGCCTGGACCGCTCCGAACCGAGAACGATTGCGGGCCGGGCGACTTTTCGATCCATTTTTTCCCGGAACCGCTTATTCACATCAGCCCGGAAGCTGGGCGACGAAAAGCGGAACCCTACGCAATCTTCAATGTTCCGAATATCCTGGATTTCCGAAAGTAAGGCCTCGAGAAATGCGGGTTAGATCATCTCTCTAAGGAAATCATGGCGGGCTGGGGATGCTAAACGCTATGGATACCCTCTTGGCTCGGGCCCTGCTCCTCTGCCGTCCCCGCTCCACCGCAGCAGCGGCATTCTGCGCCGTAATTCGCACAAGCCAGCGATGCCCGCCAGTTCCGTTGCGAGCCGGAGCATAGAACGCCGGGTCGGCTTCGAAACGGAACTCGCGCCTTCGCACCCACATTCGGATTCCCAGATAGACCGCATAACCAGCGCCCGCGATGCGAACCACGTTATAGGCAAGTTTCGAGACCGCCAGCAGCTTGGTGAGGCCAAGCGAAGTTGCCGTTCCCCAGCGCAGGCAGCCGACGCAGGTTCCTATCGTCCGCAACGTTGGCGGGTTGGCGCAGCGCAACGGATGGTGGCGATGAGCAATGGTGATACACTCCAAACTGTTATGGCCGAAGACAAACTCAGGCTCCAGATCCTCGATGGTGCACGCCCTGGCGAAACAGTCATGGTGCTTCAAGGAGTCTTGAATGCCGAGACGGCTTTTCAATTTCGCGATTCCGTGCGCCAGAACGAGTCCGCGACGCTGGTGGTCGATATGAGCCGGGTCCGGTATGTGGACTCCAGCGGGCTGGGCGTCCTCATCGGAGCGTACGTATCATTCGAGCGGAATTGCAGGCACCTGCTGCTCGCGGGTCTAAACGATCGGATCTGGGATCTGTTTCGCAAGTGCAAGATCGAGGATGTCTTCACGCGATACCCAACGGTCGCCGACGCGGAGCAGACCATGGCGATATAAGGTGGCGCGCCATGGTTCATCCCTACGCACGAAAACACACTTGCACACTGTGCCGGGCACGCCAGTTTTGTCACTACGGGGGCTACGTTCACCCCAGCATGGAGACGGGACGTACAGCCATGGAGCGGGCACAAAACTGGCACAGTGAAGAAACGGACGCGCAAGAGACAGAGTCCAAATCTCCCGCTAAGAACTACGTGGGTTAAGTGGTAGGCGCGGCCGGACTCGAACCGGCGACCCTCTGCTTAGAAGGCAGATGCTCTATCCGCCTGAGCTACGCGCCCGTCGTATAACCTCTCTTGATTTTAAACCACTTCCTGAATTTGCGAACTGTCCCGGCTGCCCAAATCGGGCCAAAATCGTCCCGACCGTGGCAAAACCGTGACAAAACCCCATCAGTTGGGCCTCTCCGTGTCAAAATCCGGCCGGCCCTCGTTGGCCTTCTGGTTCAGCTTCTGCAATGCCTCCCGTTTCATCTGCAGTTTCATCTGGGAGTCCTTCTTAAACACCTTCGCCTCACCCTGGCGCAACAACTGCGTCACCGACTCGTCGGCCACACCACCAGCGCTCAGGCGAGTCGCATAGGTAGACCGCAGATCGTAGATCCGGAAGTACGGCACCTTAGCCCGGCGCAACGTTAGATGCCAGACCGTTCTCAGACTCTTCTGATGACCTGCTGGATTCTCGTCGCTCGGGAACAACCATGGTGGCCCAGGTCCCAAGATGCGGATCTGCTCGCGAAAAGCTTCGACGGCCAGATCCGTCAGCGGCACCTCAGCGATCCCGTTCGGCGTCTTCGAATCGGGAATCCAGGCGAACGCATTTTCCAGATCAACCCGTTCCTTCTTCATCGGCAGGAGTTCCTTATACACCCGAAGCCCCGTCTCAGTGATGATCCGAATGACGTTGCGTAAATATTCGGGCGCCTGAAACTCGATCCGCTGCTGCTCGGTCCAGCTCATATAGTGAGGCCGAAACAGGCCCTGCAGCTTCACTGGAAACTCGACCCCGGAACACGGGTTCGAGGGAAGCAGTTTCTTGCGAACCGCGACGTTCAGCATACGGCGCAGGACGCGCAGTTTCTGGTGGACTGTCGCCGGCTTAAGCCGGTCTTTTTCAACAACGCCGGCAGCGGTCTTGAATTGAACCCGAGTCTGAAGGCGCCGCCGAAGATAGTGCTCAATGTCATCTGCGCCGAGGTCCAGGAGCGAATGCCGCCCGAACGCCTGTTTGAGATGCCGACCCGCACGCTGGTTCGCATGGTGCGTCTTTTCCGAGCGGATGGGCGGCTTGGAATAATTCTCCAGGAAAAAGTCCCCCAATCCGCGAATCGTATTTGTTCTCCTTTCCGGACGATATCGAGGATCTTGTCGTCCCTGGCCTGTAGGCGATCCCGCAATTTCCGCTGGGCCTCCTGCCAGTCTTCCGTGTTCGTTGATTCCCGAATACGCCTTCCGTTCCGGTCTCGAGAGACCATCCATAAGGCCTTGCCATCCTTGCGCGGGTATATGGAGCCGTCGTGTTTACTCGGTCTTGCCAATTCCCACCTCCTGTTTGAATGTTGCGCGGAAGGGCGCGAGATCCGATCTCAAGAACCGGATGTTTCGGCCCATCACGCGGAGATGGGGAATCTGCTTTCGCTCTACCCAAAGATACACTGTTTGGGCGCTGACACCCAAGTAGGTGGCGGCCTGGCGGACCGTGAGCGGAACGTCATCCCCGCCGGCAGTGAACGAAGCGTTCTCCGGAAAAGGCTGAGTTTTCGATAAGGTTGCTGCGCTCATTCCGAGAAGCTTGTGAGCCTGCTTTTTCGCCACGCGGAACTGTTCAAATGGCTTCCCATCTTTCGAGACTTAACCGAAAAACTCGTTCAGCCATACGATCAAATTCTTCTCGGTCGTCGTTTCGGCCAGCCGCTCCAGACCGTTCAACGTATCGTTCATTGCCTGTCCACCTGCCACAACCGAATGGACGAAGACCCGTCGTGACCGGGCAGCGAGGAAGCACGGGATTTCGTTTTCGAGGATCTAGTTCCATAGAGGGACAAACGTTGTGGCGCCCGGCAACAGGCTGCAACAGCTTGAAACCGTGGAGGGGAGCGAGGGCAGTCAGCGGGCAGCCAAAGTCCGGTAGTAGAACATAAAGGAAATGCATCACATTTGACTGCGGATTAGGCACTAAGAGCTGTACCATTAACAACTTTCAGCGTGCAACTGGAATGGACTCAACCGGTACGACGGCTACAAGTTCAGGTTATTCAAACACGAGGCAGGTGATCCAAACAGTCTGAGCGGCGTGTACGTGTACCCATTATTCAAAGATCATTCGGGCAACCTATGGGTCGGGACCGAGGGCTTCGTAGACCGATTTGACCCCAAATCTGAGACCTTTACGCATTACAGACTCAATCAGTTGCCCGCCAATAGCCTATCGAAGGCGGTGATCCACATCAGCGAGGACTCCAGTGGAACGCTTTGGCTGTCGACAAGGAACGGCCTGTTCAGCTTAGATTCGAACCGCCGTGGGATGAAAAGGTACTTTCACGATCCTACTGATCCTTTCTCGCTCGGCGACAGCCAGATCATCTCGAGTGGGGAGGACAGAGCGGGGAATTTCTGGGTGGGCACGCGCATATCTCTGGATGAATTCGATAGGGAGACCGGCAAGGTTACCCACCACATTCAGGGCGGTGACTCGGGCGTCGGACGAGACAAAACGCCTGACGCGCTACGAGTTCGACTGGAAAACCGGACGAGCGCAGGTAAATCAGGCGTATTCCATGCTCGAAGACAGCGACGGAACCATGTGGTTTGGTACCGCTGCCGCGGGCGTGATGAAGTTCGATCGCTAGAATCGTTGCTTTGTCAGCTACCGTCACGACCCCGAGGACGCCGAGACGATTGGCGACAATCGGGTAATTGCCTTGTTCGAAGACCGTGAGGGAAACATCTGGACTGGCCTTGGTCAAAAGGAGCCGAACTATTTTCCAATTAGACCTCTATCGTTCGAAAACCTCTTCCGTTTGACGCACTCGATCCAGCATGAGTTTTCAGGACAGGTCACCGCGATATACGAGGACGGACGGGACGAAGTCTGGCTGGGTGCCAACCGGCGGTTGTACCACATCAACCGCAAGACTGCGCAGCTTTGGCCATTCAAAGGTGTCGATAATTCGCAGGTAACTCCATCATTCCGGACGGACCAGATGCGCTTTGGTTCGGCAACGCATACGCCGGTCTGCTCCGATACAACATAAAGACAGGAGAGCGCACGGGCTATCGTCACAACCGAGCCGACTCCACAACGTTGTGCAGCGGTGTCATCTATCATCTCCTCATCGACCGCGACGGAGTACTTTGGTCTGCAACGTGGAATGGCCTCTGCCGATTTGACTCATCGAATAGCCGATTCGCGACGTACATACCCGGTCCCGGGAGCCGCGGTCTTAACTACTACGCGATAGCGCAGGGGCCTGACGGCGCACTGTGGTTGGGTGGTAATGCTGGCCTTCATCGTTTTGACCCGCAGACCAAGGCGTTTACTGTGTATACTCATAATCCGGAAGATCCAACCAGCATCAGTGACGATCGCGTCAACACCGTGTTTTTCGATCAATCAGGGGCCCTTTGGGCTGGAACTCAGAATGGCCTTGACAAGTTCGATCCGGCAGCACGCACTTTCAAAAGCTACGAGCAGCGGAATGGCATTTCTGGCACCGTCGTAAGCTCCATCCTCCAGGACAGTCGCGGCACGCTCTGGATGAGTACCAACAATGGCATTTCCAGCTTCGATATGAAATCAGAGCGTTTTGCCAACTACACGGCCGCGAATGGCCTTCCCGGTCCGGATCTCACCGGCACGGGAGCGTGTTACAAGAGTTCGCAGGGCGAGATGTTCTTTGCCGGGCTCAGCGGCGCCACCGCGTTTTTGCCCAACAAAGTGGTCGAGAGCCCGTATGTACCTCAACCCGCCCTGACCGACTTTCGCCTTTTCGGCTCTTCGGTCATTCCTGGTCGTCGTTCACCCTTGAAGACGGCAATCAACCGGGCGAGCACTATACAGCTTTCGCACTCAGAGAACATCTTCTCCATCGAATTTTCGGCGCTCAGTTATCTCAACCCTGGGACTAATCGCTACAGATATAAGCTCGACGGCATAGACAAAGGCTGGCGCGAGGTGGGAAGTGACGAGCGACTGGCGACGTATACAACGCGGCCGGCCGGCGATTATACTTTTCGGCTTGAGGCGGCCACCAGCAGAGGTCCCTGGTCGCATGACGTGACCCTGGCGATGAAAATTTTGCCTCCATTCTGGCAGGCGTCCTGGTTTCTCACATGCTGTTTGCGGAATCTTGGAGCTGCTTTTGAACTTGCCGCTGGAGTTCCGCGAGGCCTCCCGTGGTAAGCAGCGCGAAGTCATTCACCAGCGCATCGAGCACGCTCATACCATCCGGGATCGGAGGGCGGCGGGGCTGCCGTAACTTCGCCGACCCACGCCGGACCCAGACCGAAAGACTGGCCTCTTCTAACAGGGGTATCGAGAAGGCCCATTCGAGTGGCGCGCCAGAATCCATCATCTTTGAAATTCTAGTGCGGAAATTGACCATAGATCTCACTGAAAAATCAGTCCGTGTAAACTGATGGTTATGCGCTGGCTTGGCTGGCTGTTGATTCCAATCGCACTGGCGGCGGATTGGACACAATTCCGCGGGCCGAACGGCGCCGGCGTCTCTCCCTCCAAAGGCCTTCCAGAGCGCTTCGACGCGCAAAACAACGTGGTCTGGAGGACGGCGGTGCCGCCGGGGCATTCCTCGCCGGTCTTCACCGCCGACCATATTTTTATCACGGCGTTCGAGCGAAAGATGCTGCTCACCATCTGCCTCGACCGCGCCAGCGGCAAGGTGCTTTGGCGGCGTGAGGCGCCGCGTGAGCGCGAGGAAGAGTTCCAGCAGACCAACGGGCCGGCCTCGCCATCGCCAGTGACGGACGGAGCCAACGTTTACGTTTTCTTTGGCGACTTCGGGCTGCTCTCCTACGGCCCGGATGGCAACGAGCGGTGGCGTCTGCCGCTTGGTCCTTTCAACAACGCCAACGGGCACGGCTCGTCGCCGATCCTGGCCGATGGAAGGCTGGTGCTGCTCGCGGATCAGGACACCGCGTCGTATTTGCTGGCAGTGGATCCCGCAACCGGTAGCGTGCTGTGGAAGACGATGCGGCCGGAATACACGCGCGGTTACGCAACACCCGCGGTCTACAGGCCAAAGAACGGGCCGGCGGAGCTGATCGTACCCGGCTCCTTCGAAGTGGCCTCGTACGCCATTCAGACAGGCGAGAAATTGTGGTGGGTGCGCGGCATGGCGTGGCAACTCAAGTGCGTGCCGCTTATCGACGGCGATCGTATATATGTCAACGGGTGGGAGACCGGCGGCGATCAGTCGCAACGCGGACAGGTTCCCGAATTCGCCGCGATGCTGACGGAGTATGACAAGGATCATGACGGAAAGCTGTCGCCGACTGAGCTGCCCCCGAGGTATACGTCCGAATGGTTCGCGGATAACGATCTCAATCACGACGGATACATCGACCAGCGCGAGTGGCGGTTCTACCAGGTGCGCAATGCCGCGGAGAACTGTCTGGTCGCGATTCGCGCCGGAGGCCGCGGCGATGTCACGAACAGCCATGTGCTCTGGAGATACCGCAAGGCGCTGCCGAACACCGCGTCGCCGCTGCTCTACCAGGGAGTGATCTATCTGATCCGCGATGGAATCTTTACGAGTCTGAACCCGGAGAACGGCGAGATGTATAAGCAGGCGCGTCTGGCCGGAGCACTGGGCCGGTATTGGTCTTCGCCGGTAGCCGGCGACGGCAGGATCTTTGTGGTGAGCGAAGAGGGAAAAGTCGTGGTGCTACGGGCAGCTCCGGAATGGGAGATTCTGGCCGTCAACAATCTGGGCGAAGATACCTTCGCTACGCCCGCGATTGTGGATGGCCGGATCTATGTGCGCACGCGCGAGGCGCTCTATTGTTTCGCAAAGCTGCGGTAGTGAGTCATCACCGGCGGGGTAACGTGAACGCGTACAGAGAATCACCCACGCCAACCACGAGATACTGCGAACCGTCCAGTTCATAAGACATCGGCCCGTTGCTTACATTGGCGTTGAGGTTGACGTGCCAGAGTATATCTCCAGAGGCCGCGTCGAGAGCCATGAAGTTTCCCGAGATATCGCCGCTGAAAAGCAGTTTGCCCGCGGTACTGAGCAGGCCGGAGAGCGCAAAGCCGGAACTTCCCCAATCGTGACTCCAGCGGATCTCGCCAGTCTTGTAATCGATGGCCCGAAGATAGGATTCCGACCAGGCGTCCTTATCGACGCCGCCCCAGCCTTCGGGCTTGTCACCTAAGTCAGTCAGATAGAAAACGCTGTACGATTTCTCCGCGCTTACATAAAACAAGCCTGTGTCCGGGCTGTAGCTCGGCGGCGGCCAGTTGGTCGCGCCGCCGGAACTGGGCGAGACCAGCGTGCCATCCGACGCGGGATCTTTTTTCAGATCTCGCATGGGGCGGCCGCGCGCATCGATCTCTTTGGCCCAGTTGGTTTCGATAAAGGGCTTGGTCAGCAGATGCTGGCCGTTGGTCCGGTCGAGGACAAAGAAATATCCATTGCGGGACGCCTGCGCCAGGAGCTTGCGCTTCTCGCCGTTGAATTCGCCATCAAACAGCACGGGCGTCTGCACGGCATCCCAATCGTGCGTATCGTGCGGCGAGGGCTGGAAATACCAGGCCAACTTGCCCGTGTCGGGGTTTAGAGCCACGATGGATTCGGTGTACAGATCGTCTCCGCCACGGCCCTTGCCCGCCATGACTGGCTGCGGATTCCCCGTGCCTAAGTAATAAAGATTCAGCTCCGGATCGTAGGTGCCGGGCATCCAGGTCATGCCCCCGCCATGCGACATGGCCTCCTGATTCGGCCATGTTTCCGATCCAGGCTCTCCAGGCTTTGGCTCGGTGTTCCATCGCCATTGTAGCTGTCCGGTCTCAGGGTCTCTGGATTCCAGATAGCCGGGAACATCTAAGTCGTCCCCACTCACTCCCACCAGAACATGATTCCGGATCAGGATGGGAGCGACCGATGCAAAGTAATGCTCCTTGAGATCGCAGATCTCGGTGTTCCATCTCTCCTTGCCGTCCTTGATGTTGAGAGAGATCAGATGGCAATCCGGCGTTTCGAAATAGAGCCAGTTGCCATAGATGCCGACTCCGCGATTGCCGATATGTATGCCGCCCTTGGATTCCCACTTATAGTGCCACAACTCCCGGCCCGTACGCGCATCCACCGCCCACGCGTGATCAGGCACGGTGAAATAGAGAACCCCGTTCACTTCGAGCGGCGTGGACTTGACTTGCGCGCCGAAGAAATTGCCGCCTCCGGTAACCGCTCGATAAACCCAGGCCAGCGTCAGATTCCGCACATTGGCAGTATCGATCTGCGAAAGGGTGCTGTAGCGGCGGCCGGAATAGTCTCCGTTGTAAGTGGGCCAGGTGTCCGTGGGGGCTTTCAGAAGCAGCGCCGAGTCAAGGCCCTGGCCAAGCAGCGAAACGGCGAAGAAGCTGGCTGAAGCCAGATGTCGGAACGGTTTCATTTCAGGGTCTCCAGATAGGCGAGGACATTGTGCATATCAGTGTCACTGTACTTCTGCAGCAGCGCGATGTGAGCTGCCAGCGGGTCATGTATCTCAACTTTGATCCCGGGGTTCCGGTCGAGCAGCCAGGAATGATACTCACCGCTCGAATCATAGAGCGAGACGCTGAAGTTATCCACGTGCTTGAGCGTGCCTGAAAACGACTCGCCTGAAGACAGCGTTACCATCACCTTGGTGGGAGGCGGCGGAGGTCCCACCGCGGGCATGCCCGGGAAAGTAAATGTCTTGGGATAAAGAAATCTGGATTGTAGCGTGACGGCATCGTACTTATTGGCTATGCCGGCAAGATCGCCGTTGGGCGAATGGCAAGTGTTGCATTTGCCGGCGCCGGTGAAGTAGGCTTCGCCGGCATGCGGGTCTCCGGTAATCACATTCCTGATCTCATAGGACATGCGGTTTCCCGTTTTTTGAATCTGCGCATGAAGGAACGCGGAAATATCGGCGATCTGCGCCTGGCTCATGGGGAATTTGGGCATGCCCTTCTGGGGCCGCCCCTGCAGAATCACCGGACCGATCTTGTCGCCCTTCTCGTCGTGCATGACGAGCACTGAACGGACCAGATCCGGCCCTCCCTCGCCGCCCGTTGCGCTGCTGCCGTGGCAGAACGCGCAGTTGGTTACGAACTCCTTGGTCCCGCGCTCCACCGCGGCCGGATCCTCAGGCGGAGCCACTCCCAGCAGTTTGAGCACCTCCGGCGGAAGTCCCGGAGGCGCGGTTTTTTTGGCCGGGGGGTTAGGGCCACCGGTGTTTGGAGGGGGGGCCGGCGTCTGCGCGCCCAGGCGCGTTGCCATCAGGCCCAGCAGCAGGACTCCCGCATGTATCGCTTTCGCATGAAGCATAACTCTCTCCACTCTCACGTTCTCAGTTCGAGCACCCTAATCCCTCAAGGCCAGCGGCCCAGGCAATGGCGCCTTCCAGCTCCGCGATGTGTAGGGGTTCCCGATACGTACTGGCGGCGTGGCCGAGCGCCGAGTAGAAGACCCGGCCTTTCCCTACGCAATGTTCCCAGATGATAGGATGATCCGCGCCCATCGCGATATCCTTCCATACCATCCTGGGGCTATAAGTCCGCTCGTCCAGCGTGGCAAGTATATGCAGGCCATTCTTTCGCGGACTGTTCTCGAAGGAATACCATTCGTCAACCCGGCTCCAGGTCTCGCCCAGAGCCCGGGTCGACGGATCGTTCGGATCCTCAATGTGTATTGTCGCGCGCTGAAACTGAGGGTTCAAGGGGTGACCCTTGAACTGCGCGCCAATCAGTGTTTCGACATACCAGCGCCAGTCATACCTGGGGTCGCCGCCCGCGCCGTGAATCCCCACGAATCCGCCGCCACTCTCTATGTAGTCTTGGAACGCGGCCCTCTGATCCCGAGTCAGCAGGTCGCCGCTGGTGTTATTCCAGACTGTCGCTTTGAACCGGCGCAGCATGGGCGGATTGAATACCGCGCCATTCTCCGTGAGCACGGCGGACCAGCCCCGGCGCCGCGCAATGGCAGCGAGCGTAGCGTTGCATGCCCTGACAGCGTCGTCCTCGCGGAAGCCGTTGGTCTTGGAAAAGATCAGGATCGCGGTTGCATTCAAGTGAGCCGGCAGCTCCGGAGGCACGGTTTCGTATATGTGCTTCCCGTAGTAAACCCGATAGAGTCCGAATGCGGCGAAGCCCATGAAGCCGAGAATCAGAACGCCCAAAACCAGCGAGAGCCACTTCACGATTCGCTTAATCATTTTCGTACAGCGTACGAGCTCGGTATACACTGTACTATACAACGCGACACCGCGCACCGCCGACCACACCAGTGGCGAGCGTGCGGCAATTCCAAGCTCCGAAGAGATATCCTAAAGGTTTACATGCCGGAACATGCCAAGACCCCGGATGGGCGTTGGGTGGATAGCCTCGAACGCGAGATGGGCGCCACTTGGCCGGCAATCCGAAAGGCTCGGACGACCACGGAGGAGAAGCGGTCCATACTGCGAGCAGCATTTAAAGGGAAAATTGCCGCCGACACCAGTCTCGTTGTTTTCGGCTCGATAGCTCGCGAAGAGTTTACGTCCGGGAGCGATTCCGATTGGATGCTGCTCGTCGATGGCCAAGCCTATCCCGAGCATGGCGACCAGAGGCATACGATTTCAACAGAGATGGAACGGCTCGGTTTCTCCGAGCCGGGGCGATCGGGTGTCTTCGGTTGTATGACCGGCAGCCACGATATCGTTCATGAAATCGGCGGCGAAGACGATACCAACTCTAACACCACCCGGAGAGTGCTTCTGCTGCTCGAATCGCTGCCCATCGGGAATCGGGAGGCATATGATCGTGTGCGCTGTCAGATTCTGAGCCGCTACCTTCGAGACGACCGCGGCCTCGTTCGTAGCGATGGAACTTTCCGGGTGCCTCGTTTTCTTCTAAATGACCTAACTCGATACTGGCGTACTGTAACCGTGGATTTCGTCTATAAACAGCGTGCGGAGGGAGGCGAGAAGTGGGCATTGCGGAATGCGAAACTTCGCATGTCCAGGAAACTGGTCTTTGCCTCCGGTTTGCTGCGGTGTTTCTTCTGCCATCTCGATCCCGCAGCCGCTGGCGCTCGCGAGGCGCTAGCTGCCCCCAAGCCCGACATGACAAAGCTGCTGACATACTTGGAGTCGGAATTAGCGCAGACACCTCTCGAATTGCTTGTACGGGCATCGTTGGAATTAACGGCTCAAAGGGCGACGGCGCGCAAGCTATTCGACAGTTATGATCGCTTCTTGAGCGTTCCGGACAATTCGGAGAAACGCGAAGTGCTAGCAGGCGTATCGGGGCCGGAGGTCGCAACATCCGCGGTATGGGAGGAGATCAGAGAGCTGAGTCATGACTTTCATTCCGGCCTGCTCGATCTTTTCTTTGGCGAGAATGGCGCCTTGCGCGAACTCACAATTCATTACGGGTTATTCTGAATGAGACCAATCGGGTTTTCGACGGGAGCTGTAGCTAAAGGCAAGTTCCAAGACGCCCTGTGCAGACTCCGTCACCACGGTGTTCGAGTGGTAGAGCTTTCGGCGCTCCGATTGCCTGAATTAGCGCCGCTCGTGGAGTCGCTCGACCAGCTCGACCTGAGCGATTTTCAGTTCGTCTCGTTCCACGCGCCTAGCCGGTTTTTGGCCGCGGACGAGCATTTTGTCGTGGACCTCCTGCTGTCCGTTGTCGATCGGAGGATTCCAATCGTAGTTCATCCAGACGTAATCTTTACGGCTGAGCCATGGGAACAGCTTGGTCCCCTTCTTTTTCTTGAGAACATGGACAAGCGGAAACGCGTCGGAAGGTCCGCTCGAGATTTGCGGGCGCTCTTTGAACTCTTTCCCAGGGCTCAGCTCTGTTTTGATATCGGTCACGCCCGGCAGTTCGACCCGACCATGGCTGAAGCTCGCATGATTCTCCAAACCTTACACGGGCGCCTAGCAGAAGTTCATATTAGTGAGGTGAACACAAGCAGCCGGCATGACCCGCTGTCAGCCGGGTCCATCTCCGCATTCCGCTCGGTGGCAGCCCTGATCCCCGAACATGTTCCTGTGATCCTCGAGACGCTGATCGACCAGGGGCAGAGCGACATACCTACGGAGATCGATCGGGCCCGCCGTTCGCTCGATCAAGCGGAATACACAGCCGCTGGGTACTTCTAAGTCGCCTGCAAGGTCTCGGCGATCTGCTTCTCTTCGATCGCGCCTTGTTTGATGATCTTCCAGTAGGGCTCGGTAATGTCCACCGTGGTGGCGCCTTCGCCGGAGCAGGCGCCGCCGTCGAGCACCAGGTCCACGCGGCCGTCCATCATGCCGAAGACCTGTATGCCGGTGCGGCAGGTGGGCGATCCGGAAATGTTGGCGCTGGTCGAGATCACCGGCTGGTTCAAGGCCGCGATCAAATCGTTGGCGATCTTCCCGCAGGGCTGCCGCACCGCCAGCCGGCCGGTGTTGCCGGTCACCTTCAACGGCACGCGCGCGGAGGCCGGCACGATGATGGTGAGCGCTCCCGGCCAGAAACGCCGTGCCAGAAGGTAAAAGCGGTTATTCAACTCCGCAGCCAGCTCTTCGACCGCCATCATATCGCCTACCAGCAGCGGCAGCGAGCGGTGCATGTCGCGTCCCTTGGCGTGGAAGACGCCCGCTACCGCGCGCAGATTGAAAGGGTCGGCGACCAGAACGTAAAGCGCGTCGGTGGGGATGGCGACTACTTTGCCCCGGCGAACGGCGGCGGCGGCGCGTTCGATGGCTTCCGGTTGCGGCTGTTCCGCGCTTACCTCCACAAGATCAGTTGCCATACGCGCCGCGACCCCTAGCGCGGCCCAATCGCCTGCGCCACGTCGATAGCCATCTGGTAGCGCCCGAACGGAGCGCTCAACTGCGCGCCCTGCACCATGCCGCGCACCCGCTCGACCATCTCCCGCGCGATGGCCACGCCCTCCTGGCGCGATTTCTCCGCGTTGTCCACCTGCCGCATGCGCTCCATGTAATACTCCGGCACCGGCACGCGCAGCTCGTTCACCATGAATTCGGCGTTGCGATAACTGGTCAGCGGCCAGATGCCGCAGATCACCGGAATCTTCACGTGCGCGATGCGCTTCAGAAACTGTTCGAGCAGCCCCAGATCGAAAACCGGCTGCGTGACCACGTACTCGGCGCCAGCCTGCACTTTCCACTCGAAGCGGCGGATCTCGTCATCCATATTCAGAGCGCCGGGGTTGACTCCCACGCCGATGAGCAGCGCCGTTTGCGATCCCATGGCATTGCCACCTATGTCAAGACCGTGATTGAGATTGTTGACTATGTTCACCAGGCCGATGGCGTCCACGTCGAAAACCGCGGTGGCATCGGGATAGGTTCCCATGCGCGGAGGATCGCCGGTGATGCAGATGAGGTTGCGCACGCCGGCGCAGTGCGCGCCCAGCAACTCCGACTGGATGCCGAGGATGTTGCGGTCGCGGCAGCAGAAATGGTTGACGGCCTCGATGCCCGCTTCCCGTTGAATGAGCTGGCAAGTGACTTGCGAGCTCATGCGCGCGCTGGCCCGCGGCCCGTCCGGCACGTTGATGCAGTCGATGCCCTCGGCGGCGCACAGTTTGGCGCCCGCGATTTCTCTGGAAGCGTCCACGCCGCGCGGCGGCAGGATCTCCACGAACGCCACGAATTTCCGGGCGGCCAGCTTGGCGCCCAGTTGCGACTTTTCCGCCATGGGCACTTTGGTCATGGCCCGCGCCTTGGCCTTGGGCTCTTCCACGGTGACGCCCAATTTCTTCTGCACCGGCTGCAGCGAGCGCGCTTCGGAATGGATCAGCTTGATGTGCTCGGGCGTGGTGCCGCAGCAGCCGCCCACGATTCGCACGCCGGCCCATAGCAGCCGCCGCGCGTATTGCGCCATATACTCGGGCGAGCAGAGATATAGATTGCGGCCTTCCACGCGCACCGGCAGGCCCGCGTTGGGCATGGCGCTCATCGGCCTGGCGGAGTACTGCATCATGCGCTCGATGGTTTCGAGGGTGACCTTCGGCCCGACCGAACAATTGCAGCCGATCACGTCCGCGGGCCATTCGTTCAGCCGGCGCGTGAAGGTTTCCGGTTCCATACCACCCGGCAGATTGCCGTTATCGTCGATGGTGACCTGCGCCACGATAGCGATCTCCGGGCCGGCCGCTTCACGCGCGGCGAACACGGCCTCGCGCAGCTCGTCCAGATTGCCGAACGTTTCGAGGATCAGCAGATCGACGCCGGCATCCAGCAAGACTTCGATCTGCTCGCGAAAAATGGCGCGCGCTTCGGCGAAGGAAGTGGGCCCCAGCGGCTCGATGTGCGCTCCCAAGGGGCCCACCGCGCCAGCCACGAAAGCATTCTCGCGCGCCGCTTCCCGCGCCAGCCGCACGCCGGCCCGATTGATGTCGCTCAACTTCTCGCCGACGCCGAAGGCCCCCAACCGCATGCGGTTCGCTCCGAAGGTATTGGTCTCCAGGATCTCCGCTCCGGCCTTCACATACTCTTGGTGAATCTGCCGTACCATCTCCGATGCGGAAAGGTTCAGCTCATCGTAGCAGCGGTTGATGAACACGCCTCGCGAATAAAGCATGGTGCCCATGGCGCCGTCGGCTACCATGGCGCGGCGCGCAAGGTGCTCCCGAAACTCCGCGGCACGGGTTGTGGAGGCAATCGGCATGGGGAGAACAGGCAGATCCGCCAGGAATGCGGCGTCGGCTGCGTTCATCGTGATTTTACCGCAAGTTGGTGGAGAGGGTGGCGCCGGTCTGTTACAATCGGGTCCAGGAATGTCCATTGAAACCGAGCGGTCCCGGTTAACGGTCGCCGATCTGGCCGCCCGCTTCCGCGGCCAACTCATTCCGTTGACGAACGCATTTTCCTATTTCTGCACCCCTCCCATGGCGGAGGACGATTTGCGGCAGTACCTGCACGATCCCATCGCCGCGCTTCCGCCGGCGATCTGCGCGGCGGTCGGCAAAGTGGGGCTGGTGCTGGTGCCGTATCTGGAAAAAGGCAACGGGCGGAGCGGCGACACGGTCAGCTTCGAGAAGCCGGCGGAAGGACGCCAGATTCCCGCATCGCGCGTCGAGGCGGAGGCGGCCACGATGCTGGCGCTTTCGACCAAGGACGAAGATATTGCGAACTACCATTACACGTTCTACAACGCGATCGCTTCACTGGTGTCCGACCGCTGGACGCCGGAGTCGCAGGAGAGCTTCTTCCGACTGTTGCGCGAGGAGCTCAGCTCGGAGGTACACGGCGAGGTGGACGAGCGGAGCTGGCATCTGAAGCAGGCGCTGGTGCGGCGGCAGACCAATGTGCGCAAGGAGACCAAGCTATTCCGCGATTACGCGCGGCAATCGTTCGAGGACACGCTGACGCTCTACCTGCACGGGACGTGCTGCGATATCGATGTGGAGACCGGCCCGCGACAGATGCCCAGCCGGTATCTGCGCAAGCGTCTGGAACTGCTGCTGTCACTGTATCCGCCGCCCGAGGGGTACGCGGTATTTCCGGACCAGATGAAGAAGCCACGGTGATTGGTCCATGCTACAGGATCTGCTGCTCGGCCGTCCGCTCGCGACCGAAGATGAGAATGCCGAGAGAATCGGTCCAGCCAAGGGCATCCCGATCTTCGGACTGGATGCGCTGAGCTCAGCCGCGTATGGTCCTGAAGCCGCCCTCACGCTACTCATACCGCTCGGCATGGCCGGGGTGGCCTACATTGTTCCGCTCAGTTGCAGCATCATAGTTCTGCTGGGCATCGTTTATTTCTCGTACCGGCAGACGATTACGGCCTACCCACAGGGCGGAGGCTCGTATACTGTCGCGAGCGAGAACCTGGGAGTCTGGGCTGGATTGCTGGCCGCGGCGTCGCTGATGGTGGACTATGTGCTGACCGCGGCCGTCGGGATTTCGGCGGGAGTGGGGGCGCTGATCTCGGCCGTGCCGTCGCTGGAGAGTCACACTCTGTCGCTCTGCCTGGGGATTCTGCTGGTGGTAACCATCGTCAACCTGAGAGGCGTGCGGGAGACGGGCGGAGTCTTCATGGTCCCGACTTATCTCTTCATCCTCTGTCTGCTGGGCATGATTGCGATTGGATTGGCAAAGACTTTGGCAGCGGGGGGACATCCGGCTCCGGTGATCCAGCCGCCGAGACTCACCAATGCCACCGAAGCGGTCGGCATCTGGCTGTTGCTGCGCGCCTTTGCCGGCGGTTGCACGGCTATGACGGGCGTGGAGGCAGTGAGCAATGGAGTAATGGCCTTCAAGGAACCGCCCGATAAATGGGCGCGAGTGACCCTGACCATCGTCATCGGAATCCTGGTCGTGATGCTGGCCGGCATTGCGATTCTGGCAAAGGCGTACGGTATTGCGGCGACTGTGCCGGGGCAGCCTGGTTATCAGAGCGTGCTTTCGATGTTGATCGCGGCGGTGACCGGCAAGGGCGTTTTTTATTGGGTGAGCATTGCATCGATCCTGTTGGTATTGTCACTCTCGGCGAACACGGCATTTGCGGATTTTCCGAGGTTATCGAGGGCCATCGCGCAGAACAACTTTTTGCCCCATGGCTTAGCATTGCGCGGCAGGCGGTTAGTATTCGTACAGGGGATTTATGCGTTGGCCGTGCTTGCAGGCGCGCTGCTGATTATGTTCGGCGGGGTGACGGACCGGTTAATTCCACTCTACGCCGTGGGGGCCTTTCTGGCTTTCACGCTGTCGCAGGCCGGGATGGTGATGCACTGGAAGAAGGTAGGCGGCGTCGGGTCCGGCAAGAGCATTACGGTGAATGCGCTGGGGGCGATCGCCACGGGCATCACCGTACTGGTGGTGCTGGTGGCGAAGTTCACCGAGGGCGCCTGGATCACTCTACTGCTGATTCCGGGGCTGATGCTGCTGATGGGTATGGTCAAAAGACACTACGATCAGGTGGCCATAGAAACGAAAACCGATGCGCCGGTGAACGCGAGAGATATCAAACCACCTCTGGTGGTGTTGCCGGTCGCCTGGTGGAACCGCGTGTCACAGAAGGCGCTGCGGTTTGCATGGACGCTTTCGCCGG
>Ga0302325_10002544_pt1 | contig 44154 bp, 41 predicted proteins | sample Palsa_T0_2_FD_201948 | JGI IMG/M metagenome (GOLD analysis project Ga0302325, IMG submission 201948) | Peat permafrost microbial communities from Stordalen Mire near Abisko, Sweden - Palsa_T0_2 | ecosystem: Environmental > Terrestrial > Soil > Palsa > Peat permafrost | place: Sweden: Abisko... | reverse complement strand
GGAGCGCCGTCCCGGGGAGCGCCGTCCCGGGGAGCGCCGTCCCGGAGGGCGCCGTCCCGGAGGGCGCCGTCCCGGAGGGCGCCGTCCCGGAGGGCGCCGTCCCGGAGGGCGCCGTCCCGGAGGCTGCCGTCCCGGAGGCTGCCGTCCCGGAGGGCGCCGTCCCGGAGGGCGCCGTCCCGGAGGGCGCCCTCCCGGAGGCTGCCGTCCCGGAGGGCGCCGTCCCGGAGGCTGCCGATGACCCCACCGTCCCGGACCCCTGCTTGCTGGATGGCAATCCCGGGGATCCGACCGCGGAATTCCCCGACCACACCAGCCGCCGCGCGGCGAGGTGCCCTGGCGGGGTCCGCGCAGGCGACGGACCGCTATGGCTTTGTGACGGCACGGCCCAGGGGGCCACCGGAACGGACGGGCCCGGCACGGGAGTCACCCCGCCCACGACAGGTTCCTGGCTCGACGACCGCGGCACCGACGGCAGAACGTGGATCGACACCGTCGCCATCATGACGAAGATGACCGCCGCGGCCGAGAAGAAGAACACCGGCAGCGTGCTGCCCGCCGGGTGAACCCGGACTACGGCCGCACACGTGCGGGCGCCCGCCTTGATCCGGTCCACAGCCAGCGCGACCGCCAGCCCAGCGGCCGGTACGCGCGGGCCATGACCCATCCGGCCGCTGTGCTGTATCCGTCGCAGGGCGGCACGACGTTGCTCAGGTGTCAGCCCAGGCAGGAACGAGATAACCGTGTTCCGGCCCTCGGCTTCCGCGGATGCGTGTAATCCGGGCGACAGGGCACTGTAAACGATCTTGATCACGAGACAGCCTACCCATACGTGTCATACCCCATTAGCGGGTGAATGCACGCCCCCCCCACGAGGCGTTCGCGTTAGGGAATATAACACGACGGATTGCCCGGTTCGGCACTAAGACACTAACTACCGTGCGCAGCCGGGGCTGTTACATACAGTTTTACTGCATATTTGGGGCTGCTCACTGAGTGGTGGAATGACCGTTTATCCGCTCCTGCCGTCCCGCCAGGGAGCGGCACGCACGGCCAGGCGTGACCGTCCGGTCTCGTTCTTACCGCCTCCGATCTGCGTAAATAGGCTGAGATGAGGCAAGCCGCGCGGCACCGGGCGCCGTGGACCCGCAACAGCACCGGCGCGGCCCCTTATTGATCACGTGCTATTCCCGCCCAAATGCCGATCTTCCCTCCGACGCTGCCGGGGCGAAAGACGAAACCCACTGGGGCGGCGCTTTACCACTCGGCGGCACCTTCTGTTGCACGTGCATTCGCGCGCGCTCAGCGCATTGATGCACACGATTGGCTCAGCCGGATGACCCGGCCGGGCGCCCCATCCGGATGGCGCGGAAGGGCAGCGGAAAGGTGAGTGGGCACCCGCGAAGCGGGGCCGGACGGGCGCTCGGAGGGCCCGCCCCTGGAGACAGGGAGAAGAAAGGACGAGCGCGGGGACGAGAGCGCAGGGCGGGACCGATACGGCAGAGAGACGGGAGACAGCAGAGGGACGGCAGACGGCAGAAGGACGGGGAGACGGCAGAAGGACGGGGAGACAGCAGAAGGACGGGAGACGGCCGCATGAGGGCGGCCGAGGGCCGGAGCAAGGCGGCCGGCGGGAGGCGGAAGGGCAGGCGAAGGGGCCGGACCGGCGGGGGGCGGCTACCCTCCGAAGGGTGATCTCCGCCGAGCCGTCCGCCACGTCCCGCCTGCCGGGGCGAGCCGCGGATGGGCACCGTGGGCTGGCGCTGCGCTGGGCCCTGCTGGCCGCGCTGGCCGGCGGTCTTGCGCTGGCCGCGGCCTTCCCCCCGGCGGGGATATGGCCGCTCGCAGCGGTCGGCCCGGCACTGCTCACGGTCGCGCTGGCTGGCCGGTCGTGGCGCGGATCGTTTGTGGTCGGCCTGGTCTTCGGGGTCGCGTTCTTCTTTCTCATGCTGTCCTGGGTGCTGAACGTCGCGTGGTACGCGTGGGCGGGGCTGGCCGGCGGCTCGGCGGTCATCTTCGCCGTGCTGGCCATCGGCCAGCGGCTGCTGCTGCGGCTGCCGGGGTGGCCGGTTGCCGTGGCGGGCTGGTGGGTCGCCGCCGAAGCCCTTCGGGACCGCTGGCCGTGGGGCGGCTTCCCGTGGGGGCGGCTCGCGATGACCCAGGCGTCAGCGCCAAGCGCGGGCTGGGCCGCGATCGGGGGCGCGCCCCTGCTGACGTTCGTAGTCGCGCTCACTGGCGGCACCCTGGCCTGGCTGATTCTCGCCGTCCTCAGCCGTCCCCGGGATGCGCGGTGGCTGCTGGGGCCGGTCCTGGCCGTGGTGGCGGCGGCGGGCCTGGCCGCCGCCGGGGCCGCGCTGCCCGCCGATCCGGCGACCGGGCGCCCGACGGCAGTGGTCGCCGCCGTGCAGGGCAACGTGCCGCACGCCCGTAACCTGCCGGAGCAGCTGAACGACTCGATCGTCACACAGAACCACGCCCAGGCCACGGAGAAGCTCGCCGCCCAGGTCAAGGCGGGCCACAGGGCGGCACCGGACATCGTGATCTGGCCAGAAAACTCCACCGACCTGGACCCCTTTATCTACCCGGCCATCTACCACCAGATCTCGGCGGCGGTCAGCGCGATCGGGCGGCCCATCCTGGTCGGGGAGGTCCTGGACAACCCCCAGCTCAACGTCGGCCAGCTCTGGGTCCCCGGCCGCGGTCCCACCACGATCTACGCCAAGCGACAGCTCGTCCCGTTCGGGGAGGTCATCCCCGACCGCGGCATGCTGTCCCACATCACGTCGTTGCCTTCGCTGCAGCCGGTCAACTTCACCCCGGGGCACGCGGCGGTGGTCTTCCACGCGGGCCCGGTCCGGCTGGGCGACGTCATCTGCTACGAGATCGGCTTCGACCGGCTGGTCCGGTCCGAAGTCACGGCCGGCGCGAACCTGCTTGCGATGCAGACCAACGACGCGGACTTCGAGATCGACGGCCAGACCGGCGAATCGCTGCAGCAACTGGAGATGGCGCGGATCCAGGCCATCGAATCCGACCGCGCCGTGGTGGTCGCGTCCACGACCGGGGTCAGCGCCATCGTCGCTCCCGATGGGCGGCTGATCACCCACAGCGGCTTTTGGCAGCAGACGGAGCTGGAAGCCCGGGTGCCGCTGATCACCCACCTGACCCCGGCAGACGTGGTGGGAGCCTGGCCGGAGTACGTCATCGTCGCCCTCACGGTGGCGGCCCTGCTGGCCGCCCTGACGCTGCGGCGGAAGGCCGGGCGCACGGCCTGAGCCCGCTGCGGACCGGCCGTCCGTGCGGGCCGGGCCGGTAGCCTGGGCTCGTCGTGCGGGTCAGGTGAGACGATGACCGGGAGGTTCACCGTGCAAGGCAGCGAGGGCACGCCGGGGACGCGGATGCGGCGATCGGTGGGCATCGCCGTCGTGGCGGCACTGGCCCTGCTGGTGGCGGCCTGCTCCGCCGGGGGCCAGTCGGCGGCTCACCGGCAGAGCACGGCGAAGGCAGAGGCCGCGGCGGCCGCCGCAGACCTGAAGATCACCCCGGTCAACGGCACCGGGGATGCCGACCCGTCCGCCGGGATCACCGTCACCGCCGTCCATGGCACGCTGAAGAACGTCGCCGTGCACACCGCCAGCGGATCGGTGACCGGCTCCCTCAGCCAGGGCGGCAAGGTCTGGCACAGCCAGTGGGCGCTGGGCACCGGGACCAGCTACCAGGTGACCGCCACGGCCAGCGAGGGCCACAGCGGGACCGTGACCCGGGCGAGTAGCTTCCGCACCCTGACGCCGAGCAGCCAGTTCCAGGCCGAGATCTTCGAGGGCGACGGCCAGACCTACGGGGTCGGCATGCCGATCATGCTCACCTTCAGCCAGCCGATCACCAACCGGGCGGAGGTCGAGCGCTCGCTGCAGCTGACCACCTCCAAGCCGGTCGTCGGGGCGTGGTACTGGGACGACAACGAGCACCTCGACTTCCGGCCAGAGAACTACTGGCCGACCGACACGCAGGTGACCTTGACCGGGCACCTGGACGGCGTCGAGGGTGCCAGCGGGGTGTACGCCACCGCCAACCTCACCCAGAGCTTCACCATCGGCGCCTCGCTGATCGCCGTGGCCAGCACGGCGTCCCATCGCACGCAGATCTACTACAACGGCAAGCTCCGCTACGACTGGCCGATCAGCACGGGCAAGGCCAGCACGGCCACCCCAAACGGCACCTACGTGACGATCGAGAAGGAGAACCCGGTCCGCATGATCGGTGGCACACCGGGCACCGCGGGCTACTACAGCGAGCTCGTCCCCTGGTCGGTGCGGTTCACCTTCAGCGGCGACTACTACCACGACGCCCCCTGGTCGGTGGGCTCCCAGGGCTACGCCAACGTCAGCCACGGCTGCGTCAACCTCTCCCCCGCCGACGCCCAGACCTACTACAACATGGCCGTGCCGGGCGACCCGATCACCATCACCAGCAGTACGAAGGCCGGTACATGGGACGACGGCTGGACCGAGTGGTTCCTCAGCTGGCCGGAATACCTGAAGGGCAGCGCGCTCGGCGAGGCGGTCAAGGCCGGCCCGGACGGCAGCACCTTCGTGAACCCAGCCTCGCTGCCCGCCCCGACCACGACCTCCCCGCTCCAGGGCTCGTCGCCCGGCAACTACGCGGCCGCGTAACTCCCGGTCCTCGGGCCGCTTCCTATCGGGGTGGCGATCTGACTGCCTGTGCGCCCTGCGGACGATGCTGGCCCGGGCATGCCACGGTGCCCCGGGAATACCCGGGGCACCGTGGGTGATGCCGATGACCCGACTAGCGGACCTGCCTCTCCATCCTCAGGAACGGCGCCGATCTCGCGGGTGCCTCACATCCCGGACGGATTCATCAGCTGGTGGTGATGGCGTCCCCATCGCTGGCCGGCAGCAGGCATGCCGTTGTTGTTGATGTTGGCCGCCTGCTGTGGGGTGGTATTGAAGGTGGCGTCGATGGCTGCGCCGTTCCCGTCCAGCGTGACCGTCACCGGATTGATCAGACCGAAGTTCTGGCAGTTGAGGTTGGTGAAGGACATGCTCAGCCGGTTGGCCATGAACGTGAAGAGATTGTCGCCTACACCGGCCACCGGTGAGCCGTCCGTGGCGAGCAAGGCCTCATTCTTGGCCAGGAACGGGGTCTGGATGTTGACGATGTTCTGGCAGAACATCGGCGCACTGCTGGCCCAGGTGGCCCAGGAAACCGACGGCTGTCCGACGTTAGATCGGTACAGGTTGGTCTTGGCCACGCTGAAGTTGCCGTTAACCAGCACCATCTCGTCGTTCTCCGGGACCAGGGCGACAGGAGCCCGCTGGTCCTTGGCTGCGGACAGCTCATCCAGGGCCTGCGACGTGCCCGGCGCACCGCCCTGGGACAGGTCCGGCGCCTCCATCGGCGTGCACCCGAGGGTCGGGTCCACGAAGGCGTCCAGCAGCAGGTTGTCACTGCCGTTGTTGATCCTCTCCGCGCCGCCCAGCGCGGCCTCGTTGGCCGCGTTGTCCTGCGCGGTCTGGCCGTTGCCGGTCAGCAGGTAGGTGGACGTCACGTTGTCACTGGGGTCCTGGTCGACCAGCTCGAACGACCGCGTGGACGGGCAGGCCTGTCCGGTCTTGGGCGACCGGCCGAGAGCTGGGACCTTCAGCCGGCCGGCCCACTCATCCCAGTAGGCCGTCCTGAAGAACTGGGTGCCGTTGCAGAAGGACACCTGGCCGAAGATCGAGCCGTGCAGCCCGTTCACGCAGTTGCCTTCCCGCAGCGCGTTCCGGGTGGCGCCGACCTGGGTCAGGTTGGTGCCGTTGAACCCGAAGTCAATAGTGACCACCGCGTGCCGGGGCAGCTTGGGCACCACCGGGGCGACCGCGGGCTGCGTGCCCTGGGTGATGACCAGCGGCTCGTAGACCGACAGCTGGCCGTTGGCCGGGTTCAGGATCGTGGCCTGCACGAACGCGCCGAGGTTGGCGAAGTTGGCCATGGTGCAGCCGGACGCGGCCGGGCTCTGCCCGTCCGGGCCGGTCAGCTGGAACGGAGTCGACAGGCCCTCGGCGGTCAGCGGGTGCGCCGGGACGATGATGTCGCAGCTGACGTTGGTAGCCGCGGTGGCTGGGGCGGTCGCCGTGGGCGACGGGCTAGGCGAGGCGCTGCCGCTGGCCGAGGGGCTCACGGCGGGCGACGCCGTGGAGTCGCCTGCCGCTTGCTGTATCGATGTGTGCTGTGTCTCGCCCTCGAAGGCGAGCGTGACGCCCAGCGTCAGACCCAGCGCCATCGGGATGGCAAGCGGGACCGCGAGGCGTCCGGCGCGACTGCGCGGCCGACGCCATGCGGACCGTCGCCCAGTTGGCATCTAATCCACCTCCGGGTTTCCTCTCAAAGCTCTCGGTGGATCACCGTAGACCCGCAGATCGTCCCGCATGTAGCAAATCCGAAAGATCTGGTCAGTGTCCGCTTTAGGCCCATGTCGGGCCGAAAGTCGCAAGCAGCTCATTACGGACTTCTTACGTCGCAGTTCAGCGGTGTGATCGCGGCGAGATAGCCCCGTGATAGCGTCCCGGCCAACCTGCGGGCGCCACTTTCAGGCACCTTTCTGGCACGTTCTGTTATCGCGGTGATAACGGCTCGTGATCGGGTTTTCGGCGGCCGGGGCACGTGCGGCCGCCGGGAGCCGCCGCCCAGGCCCGGGCACGCCGGCCACCGCGGGCTGCCCGCCACCCAGGAGGCCGCACGTCAGGAGTGATGCCGCCCGGGTGGCCAGCCCACGAGGAGCCGGCCCCGGGTTTGCCATACGGAGCGGGCGGCCGGAATTCGTTTCTGGCCACCGAGACGGCTCTCCGGGACCGTAAGCGGAAATTAATGCCCAACGGACTAAATCGGGAATCAGCGATCAGGCTGGAGGGATACAGCCAGCGCGGTCCCGGCGGCCCGCAGGAATCTGGGCCAGCCGCGGGCTGCCAGGGGACGATCCAAGCCGGGCCACGGCCGCAGCCCCAGGGCCGGGCCTTCCCGTCGTGCCGCCTGACCTGGCTGTTCGCGGGCCCTCCGCCGTTACGCACCCGGCCGGTACGCGCTCGCGCGGCGCCAGGTGCCAGCCACGAGCCGTTCTGCCCAGTCGCGGCCAGGCTCAGGGTCACCCGGGGCCGGCGGGGCTGGCGGGGCCGCCTCTCGCCCGCTGGCCGCAGCAGGGACAACCGGCCGCAGCAGGGACACCCGGCCATTTTCCGTCGCACCGTAATGCGGCCACGCCTGGGCCCTGTTCGGCTATTTCCAGACTGGAGAAGGCGGCCAGCGAAAAAGGCGCCAGCCCACAAAGCCGATTAGCAAATATGCGCCGCGTAATGACTGGTAATCCTTTCTGCCGCGGCCCGGCGCGGCCGGCGAATGGCGGAAAGAGCTTTGCGCGGCGGCGTGCTCGCTGGCCGACACCCGCGGGCAGGCCAGGCGCGGGAGGCCCGGCGCGCCTGCGTAGGCGGCGCGCCGGCATCAGGGATAATAAGCAGCCCCGCCAGACGCATGACCTGCAGACAGGCGGGGCAGGCTGTCAACACGTGGGCCACGAGGCCCCGGGGGAGGTTGTTGGCAGATGCCAAAAAACTGGCCATCGCACACCAGCGGGGGATATAACCTGTGCCAAGGCGCGCCAGTATCGACGTGGCGCAGCAGCCCGCCAGGCACCCGTTCTCCCAGTCAGTCACATCGGCTCCGGCATGCTCAGGGGCGGTTTCGCCGCACCCAGACCACCCGGCCCGTGGAACTGTGTCTAAAACGTTACTGATCGTAGGTATTCTCGGCGTTTAGCTCAGGGGAGCGAGGAGAAGGCGCGTGTTTTATTCGGATTGGTTCCGCCGCTTGGCATCCGGGCGGGGAGCCGGCCGCCCACGGCCGAGGAAGAAGTCCGTCCTGATCACGGCGGCTTCGGCTGCGCTCGTCGTCATTGCCGGTGTCGCCATCGTGCTGGTCGGCCCGGGCAGGATCACGCTGCGCACCACGTCGGTCGCGTCCTCACGCCTGGACCAGTCCAAGTCGGACGCGCATCCGGCTCCGGCGCTGCAGGTGACGTCGGTCACACCTGGATCGAGCGCCTCCAACGTCAATGGGACCAACCTCATCGAGGTCAACTTCTCCGCGCCGCTGGCGGACGACACCCAGCTGCCCAAGCTGACCCCCGCGGTGCCCGGCTCCTGGAATGTCCAGGGCAGCTCGGCCACCTTCACCCCCGCCACGGGGTACGCCGAGGACACAACGGTGACGCTCAGCATCCCGGCCGGCTCGGCCGGGGTGCGCTCGGCCGCCGGGGCCAAGGCGGGCGCGGGCGGCTACCTCGCCGCTGGGTTCATCCGCAAGTTCACCACCGGGTCCTATTCCACCCTGCGGCTGGAGCAGTTGCTCGCCCAGCTCGGTTACCTGCCGCTAACCTGGACGCCGAGCGTGGCCTCGATCCAGCCGTCGGACGCCGCCGGGCAGCTGGCGGCCGCGTACAGCCCGCCGGCCGGGACCTTCAGCTGGCAGAGCGGTTACCCCTCGGCTCTGGGGACCCTCTGGTCCGAAGGCTCGGACAACATGATCGTCACCGGTGCGATCCGGGCGTTCCAAAACCAGGAAGGCCTGACGATGGACGGCGAGGCGGGACAGCAGGTCTGGTCCGACCTGCTCAAGGCGGTCGCCGACGGGCATCACAATGCCGACGGCTACACCTACGCGCTGGCCAGCCAGTCCGAGCCCGAGACCCTGACCATCTGGCACGACGGGCGCCAGGTTCTGCAGAGCCCGGCCAACACCGGCATCCCGGCGGCGCCGACCGCGGACGGGACCTTCCCCGTATACGAGAAGCTGCCGTTCCAGATCATGCAGGGCACCAACCCCGACGGCAGCACGTACGCCGACCCTGTCCAATGGGTCTCCTACTTCAACGGCGGCGACGCGGTGCACTACTTCCCCCGCGCCTCCTACGGCTTCCAGCAGAGCCTCGGCTGTGTCGAGCTGCCCTCGAGTACGGCCGAGACCGCGTACAACTACCTGAGCTACGGCAGCCTGGTCACCGTCAGCTGACTCGGACACCCACGGCGCGACAGACACCCACGGCGCGATAGACACCGGCCCGACAGACACCCACGGCGCGATAACGGCCCGCAGGACGCCTCGGCGTCCTGCGGGCCGTTTGCTGTCTGGGGGCGGTGGGCCGCCCCGCACCCGGCCGCTCAGCGGACCGCTGCGGCTACCGGGGCCATGGCCCCCGCCATGACGGGCTCATCAAGCTCCGCAGGCGCGCCGAGCGTCGCAGTCAGCGTGGCCGCGAACCGGGTAGCGGGGGCCTGCCGGGCGACCCGGGCCGCTTCAGCCAGGGTGTCCACGTCCACGAGCTCGGGGGTCATGTGGATGCGCAGCCCAGCCTGGATCAGCCGGACGAGCTGCGCCCGCCCGGTCACCGGCTCGGACATGGGCACCCCCAGGGTCAGGTCCGGATCAGGGAGGCGCAGGCCCAGCATCCAGAACCCGCCGTCCTCGGCCGGCCCGAACGCGGAATCGGCCATCGTGCGGGCGAGCGGCTCAACGGCCGCCTCGAGCAGCCCGGCCGTCACTTGCGGGGTGTCCATGCCAATCAGCACGACCGGCACCGGGAGCGACGCATAGGTGTCCCACATCGCGGCGGCGATGCGCTCGTCCAGACCGCCGCCGCGCTGCGGGATCACCTCGAAGCCGTCCAGCAGCCACGGCCCTGGCTCACCGGCCAGGGCCAGGACGTGGCGGATGACGCGGGTGCGGCGCACCGCCTCCAGCGTGTCCATCAGCGCCGCCTCAGCCAAGGCGGCGGCCTCGCGCGGCGTGAACGGCGGGGTGAGCCGGGTCTTGACCCGGCCCGGCACCGGCTCCTTGGCCAGGACGACGATCTGCGCCGCGAGGTCGGTCATGACGCCAGGACCTTGCGCATGTCCCGGACGGTCCGCAGCGTGCCGCCAACGGTCCCGGTGACCTTCGATTTACCCGTGCGGGGGTGGTAGGGAACGTCCCGCTCCCGAACCCGCCAGCCCGCTTCCGCGGCCCGGACCACGGTCTCCAGCGGGTAGCCGAACCGCCGGTCCGCGATCGGCAGGCCGAGCAGGGCCTCGCGCCGCGCCGCCCGCATCGGACCGATGTCATGAACGCTCACCCCGGACCGGCGGCGCAGAGCCGACGCGATCACGACGTTCCCCAGCCGGGCGTGCACCGGCCAGGCGCCGGAGCCCTGCGGCCGGCGGCGCCCCAGCGCCAGGTCGGCATGGCCCGCACCGACCAGATCGGACACGATCGGCAGGTCGGCCGGATCGAGGGAGCCGTCGGCATCCATGAAGCACACGATGTCGTTCTTGGCGGCATCCAGGCCGGCGTGGCAGGCGGCGCCGTAGCCCCGCCGCGGCACGTGGACGACGGTTGCGCCGTGGTCCGCGGCGATCGTCGCGGAACCGTCGGTGGAGCCGTTGTCGGCCAGGATCGGCCGGCAGCCGGACGGCATCCGCGAGAGCAGCCAGGGCAGCGCGCCCGCTTCGTTGAGACACGGAAGCACGACATCGATCTCCATGGCGCGACACTACGTCCACGGCAGGCCGCGAACGGGACGAAAGCCCTTACGAAGCCGTGACGCCGTTACCGGCCCAGAATCGGACCGCTGACCAGCCCCGGACTGGTCCGGTGATCTTACGGACTGATGACAAGGGACCCGCACCCGGCTGGCCCCCGCCGGCCGCGTGCTTGGCTCGTGTCATGCGGGTGCTGGTAACCGGCGCGGCCGGATTCATCGGATCACACATTCTGGAGGCCGCGCGCGAGCTCGGCTACGAGGTACGGGGGTTCGACTCGCTGACGCCGGCCGTGCACGACGGCATGCCCAGCTACATCCCCGATGACGTGGACATGGTGGTCGCCGACGTCCGCGATGCCGACGCGGTCGCCCGGGCCCTGGTCGGCGTCGACGTGGTCTGCCACCAGGCGGCACTGGTCGGGCTCGGGGTCGATCTGGCGGATCTGCCCGGCTACTGCGACGTCAACGTGACCGGCACGGCCACCCTGCTGAACGCCATGGGCCAGGCCGGCGCGGCGCGGCTGGTGCTCGCCTCCTCCATGGTGGTGTACGGCGAAGGCGCCTATGACTGCGCCAGCCACGGCCGCGTCCGGCCTGCCCCGCGGGCCCGGGAGGACCTGATGGCGCGACAGTTCGAGCCGCGCTGCCCGCGCTGCGGCCAGGCACTCAGCACCGCGACGGTCACCGAGGATGCGCCGATGGACCCGCGCAACGCCTACGCGGCCAGCAAACTGGCCCAGGAGCATCTGGCCGCCACGTGGGCCCGGCTCACCGGCGGCCGGGCCGTCGCCCTGCGCTACCACAACGTGTACGGTCCCCGGATGCCGCGAGACACCCCCTACTCCGGAGTGGCGGCCATCTTCCGGTCGGCACTGGAAAAGGGCGTACCGCCCCGGGTCTTCGAGGACGGCCGACAGCAGCGGGACTTCGTGCACGTGTCCGACGTGGCCATGGCCAACCTGCTCGCGCTGGCCAGCACCGAGGACGCTCCGGCCGGCGGCCTGCGGAGCTACAACGTCGCCAGCGGCCATCCGCACACCGTGGGCGAGATGGCGACCGCGCTGGCGGCTGAATTCGGCGGCGGTCTGGTGCCGGAGATCACCGGGGAATTCCGCCTGGGTGACGTCAGGCACATCGTGGCTTCCCCGGCCGCCGCCGAGCAAGGCCTCGGGTTCCGGGCCCGCGTCGGGTTCAGCACTGGCATCGGGGAGTTCTCCCATGCCCCGCTGCGCGAACCCGCCCGGCTCCCGGTCACGCTCGGGTAGCCCCGGCCCGTGCGCCCGGTCCCGCCCGGCTCGGCGCGCGCCACCAGGTCAGGGCCCCAGGCAGATATCGGCGCTGGTCCCGGCAGGTGGCCGGGAACCAGCGCCGCTTCTTTATGCGTTCGGTTCCTTCGGCGTTCGCATGGATGCAGGCAGGCGTTCGCATGGATGCAGGCAGGCGTTCGCGTCGATGCGCGGGGCCCGGGGGCGTCAGCCTGCGGCGGGGACGGCCCGCCGGTGGGTGGCCGCCGGATGGTTCACGGCCGGGACCGCCGGGCGGGCCAGCGGCAGCCGGATGAGGAACTGGCAGCCGGGCCCGGCGTTGCGCACCGCGATCTGGCCCGAGTGCGCCTCGACGATGCCGCGGGCGATGCTCAGCCCCAGTCCAGCGCCCTCCTGCGGGCCGGGCGTGCGGGCCGCCTCCCCCCGGAAGGCCACGTCGAAGACGCGCGACAGATCCTGGGGCGGGATACCGCCGCAAGCGTCGGACACGCTGAAGTGCGCCATCCCCTCCTGGACGTCGCCCAGCACCTCGACCGTGCCGTCGGCGGGAGTGTGCCGGATCGCGTTGATGACCAGGTTGCGCAGGGCCCGCCCGAACTCGGCCGGATCGGCGTAGATGGGCATGCCGCGGACCGCGGAGCCGGCGAGCCGGACACCCTTGGCCCGTGCCACCGGCTCGGCACTGGCGAGGACCTCGGCGACCAGATCGTCGAGCCCCACCGGGCGGCGCGACAGGCGGAGCGCTCCGGCGTGAATCCGGGACAGCTCGAACAGGTCGTCGATCATGACGGAAAGGCGGTCCACCTCGCGACGGATCTGGGTGTGATAGGTGCTGACCTCACGCGGATCGATGACCACCTGGTCCTCCAGGGCCTCGGCCATCGCCCGCAGTCCGGCCAGCGGGGTACGCAGGTCGTGGCTGACCCAGGCGACCAGCTCACGCCGGCTCGCCTCCAGGGCGCGCTCGCGGTTCCGCGCCTGGGCCAGGCGCTCGTGGGCGGCCGCGAGCCCGTCCGACAGCCCGGCCAGCTCGGCGGGCAGCGGCATCGCCGGCGGGATGTACAGGCCGCTGTCGCCGACCTTCTGCACTGACGTGAGCAGCTCCCGGCTGGCCTTCGTGAGCTTCCGGCTGATCAGCAGGGCCACGGCGAACCCGGCCAGGCCGGCGATGGCCATCAGCTCCAGCATGACCTCGCGGTCGCCGGAGTTGCCCACCATGATGACCGTGATGCCACCGATACCGGCGATGGCCGTAACGACCGTCACGGCCGAGATGAGCGCAACCATCGCGCCGATGGAGCGGCGGGCCATCGCGCGCAGCGCCACGATCCCGATGACGGTCGTCACGGCCCCGACCGCGGCCGAGGACTCCAGCACGTGCAGCAGATCCGAGGCCTGCACGCCGGGCATGATTTCGCCGGGCGCCGCGAGGACGCCCGGCATGGCCGCAGACATCAGGCTGCCTCGCGCTCGTAGCGGTAGCCCACGCCCCACACGGTCACGATGCGGCGCGGCAGCGTCGGATCCGATTCGAGCTTCTCGCGCAGCCTGCGGACATGCACGGTAACCGTGGAGGTGTCGCCGAACGTCCAGCTCCACACCTGGTTGAGCAACTGCTCCCGGGTGAAGGCCTTGCGCGGGTGCTGCATGAGGAAGACCAGCAGGTCGTACTCGCGCGAGGTCAGCGACAGCAGCGTGCCGTTCACCCGGACCTCATGCGCGGTGAGGTCGACGGACAGATCACCGTCGGTGATCACGCCCTCGGGCTGGGAGTCCGGCAGCCCGCTGCCCCGGGCCCGCCGCAGCACGGAACGCACCCGCAGGGCGAGCTCGCGCGGGCTGAACGGCTTGGTCACGTAGTCGTCGGCACCGGTCTCGAAGCCGACCAGGCGATCCGTTTCGCCGCCCAGCGCGGTCAGCATGACCACCGGGATCGGCCACCGGGCGCGCAGCCTGCGGCAGACCTCAAGACCGTCGATGCCCGGCAGCATGAGGTCCAGGACCACCAGATCGGGCGGCTCCTCGGCCACCCGGCGCAGCGCCTCCTGCCCATCACGCACGCACTCGACGTGGTGCCCGTCGCGGATCAGATACCGCCCGACAACGTCCGCGACGGTCGGATCGTCATCCACGACTACGATCCGGCCCGGCGGGTCGGGATTGTTTACCGCGGCCACCATTGTCGCTACGGCCTCCGTCCAGGATTGTCTGTGCCCCCACGCTAAAGGCATTGAACGGGCAGCGCCTACCAACTGGTTCAAATTCGTCACAGCTCCGTAAGCTCCGTGACGGACCTCTGAACGCCCCGCCGGCCAGGCTGGATGTGGTGAAGACTTCCGGGGTGGCGTGCTGCGCCCGGGCTGGCTCGGGTGCCCGGGCCGGCTCAGCTGGCCGGCAGCCCACCGCAAGGTAAGCCCCCGGATTGGCCCAAGCATGGGCGCCCGCGTTCCGCGCGCAGGCCAAACCGCCTGCTCTTCCAGGAAGGAGACCGCGTGCTCGGCGAACTTTACGAAGCGGCCCTGGCCGGTTCCGTGCAGGCCGAGGTCGAACACGCCGACGGCACCCGGATGCCACTGGCGGTCGATCAGTGGCTCGACGCGACGCCGGGCGACACGTCATTGGTCGACCGCTGTCACGGGCCCACACTCGACGTGGGTTCCGGCCCGGGCCGGCTGACGGTGGCGCTCGCCGAGCGCGGGGTCCCGGCGCTGGGCATCGACGTCACGCCGTACGCGGTCGAGATCGCGCAGTCGTCCGGGGCGCTGGCTATTTTGCGGGATGTGTTCGGGCGGGTACCCGGCGCGGGCCGGTGGATGGCGGTCCTGCTGGCCGATGGGAACATCGGGATCGGCGGTGATCCGGCGGCGCTGCTGCACCGGGTGGGCGAGCTGCTCGCACCCGGAGGCCACGCGTACGTCGAGGTCCAGGCGCCCGGGGTCCCGCTCCGCTGTGAGAACGTGCGGCTGTGCCAGAACGGCGCCGCGGGCGCCTGGTTCCCCTGGGCCTACGTCGGCGCCGACCAGATCGGGGACGTCGCGCGCAGCGCCGGGCTGGTGCTGGAGGAGACCTGGACCGCCGACGGCCGCTGGTTCGCCGCGCTCGCCTGCCAGCAGCCCGCCCCCCTGCCGGTGGTGGCGTTCGCGCCGGAGACCGTCACCGCCGAGGAGGCAGTCACCGGGAAGGCGGCGGTCACCGGGAAGGCGGCCGATGCGGCCGTGGCGGCGCCGTCCGGCCTGCACGCCGAAGGGCGGCTGGCGTCTTAAGGATCCCTTACCGCTCAGCGCAGACCCGCCCCTCGTCCGGGCCGCGATGGCAGCTTAAGGGTATGAGTGCGAAGCTTCGGGTGGGCGCGATCATCACCGCCCTGGTGATGATCTGCGGTCTGGAATACCTCGTCATCCGCCCCAGCGTCGACCCGCTGCCGCTGCAGACCCTGCCGCTCATCGTGGTCGCGTGGATGCTGTTCGCCGCCGCGGCGTGGCTGCTGCGTGGCGTCTCGCTGCGGTGGTCGGTGACCCTCATCATCATCGGCGGCATCGCCATCCAGGTCGTGGCCATGTCGGTGCCGCCGCACCTGAGCGACGACCTGTACCGCTACATGTGGGACGGCCGGGTGCAGGCGGCCGGGATCGACCCATACGCCTACGTGCCGTCGGCCCCGCAGCTGGCCCACCTGCGCGACCCGTTCCTCTGGACGGCCGCCCGGGCGAGCTCCCCGTACCCGCACTGTGTCTGGCCCGGCACTTCGCTTCCCGGTCACCTCGCGACCAAGCTGGCCGCGGGCTGCACGCGGATCAACCGCCCGACGGTGCCGACCATCTACCCGCCGGTCGCGGAGGCCTATTTCCTGGCCCTGCACTACGTCACCCCGGTGCACGCCGGGTCCACCCCGGTGCAGGCGGCGGCGGGGGCCTGCGCGGTCCTGGTGACGCTGGTGCTGCTGGCCGGGCTCCGCTGGCTGGGCCGTGACCTGCGGTGGGCCGCCCTGTGGGCCTGGTGCCCGACGGTCGCCCTGGAGGCCGGGAACAGCGCACACGTCGACGTGGTCGCGGTGCTGCTGACGGCGGTGGCGCTGCTCGTGCTGTCCCGGCGCAGCGGTGGGACGCGGGGCGCGCTGCTGGGCGGCGCGCTGCTCGGGCTGGCCATCGCGACCAAGGTGACACCCGTCCTAACCGGGCCCGCGGTGCTGCGGCGCAAGTGGTGGGCGGTCATCGTCAGCGCCGCCGGTGCCGTCGCCGCCGTCTACCTGCCGCACGTACTGGCGGTCGGCAGCAAGGTCATCGGATTCCTGCCGGGCTACCTGCAGCAGGAGGGGTACGACAGCGGCCAGCGCTTCGCCATCATCGCGCTGTTCGCGAGCGGGCACCTGGCCATCGTGATCGCCGTCGCGATCCTCGGGGTGAGCGGCCTGGCCGTGCTGCGCTTCTCCGACCCCGACCGGCCCTGGCGCGGCGCGGTCGTCATGACCGGCGTCGCCCTCGCCGTGACTACGCCGAGCTACCAGTGGTACGCGATTCTGCTGGTCATGCTGGTGGTGCTGGACGGGCGGCCGGAATGGCTGGCGTTCGCGGCCGGCGGTTACCTGGCCGCCGAGCCCCACCTGGGCCGGTGGCGGGTCATCCCCCATCCGCAGGCGGTCGGCTACGGACTGGCCGCGCTGTTCGTGGCGCTCGTCTGGGTCGTCCGGCTGGTCATCGCCCGCTACCCGCGCATGATCTTCGCGGACGCGAGCACCGGAGCGGACCTGGGGCTGAATGCCCGGCCCGCCGGGGCTGCTGACGCCGATGGCGCCGTCGGGGCAGTTGCCGGCGAGCCCGCCGATGGCTCCGGCCAGCACGAACTGGCCGATCGCGAACTGGCCGATCGCGAACTGGCCGATCGCGAACTGGCCGGTGCTGCGGCCCCGGCCGGCGCGATGGCCGCCAGCGGTACGGCGCAGACCGGCCAGAATCTGACGACACCGGCGGTCCTGCCCCGGCGCAAGCTCCGGCCCGCCACGGCCACCGGCGACGAGCGGCTGGTCAACGCACCGAAGCTGCCCGAGATCATCCCGGCGGTGCCGCGCAAGTAGCCACCGAGCGCCGCGGTGCGCTTCCTTACCGGTCGGTTACCGGTCGGCCGGGAAGCAGCCAGAAGCGGTGCCGGCCAGGCAGATTGAAGTCATGAGCTATCAGGGCCATGAGCGCCACCGGCGGCGGCGCGGAAAAGACCCGGACGGTTCGCGGCGCCGCGAACCGCGGCAGGAGCGGGACACCGGTACCTACTGGGCAGGCGGTGGCAATCAGAACGCGCCGGCTTGGCCCGGCGCCACGGACTACCAGGACCCGGCCGCGTACCGGGACTCCGCCTTCTCCCAGAACGGCGGGCCCGAGGCCGTCGGCGGATACCAGGGCGGCTTCCCCGGCGGCGGTTACGAGGATCCCCGGGCTTTCCCGGGGACCGCCGGGCGCCAGGGCGCCGGGTACCCCGGTTCCGCTCCCTTCCCCGGCTCGGGGTACCCCGCCACTGAGGACCCCGGCTCGGGGTACTCCGCTGCTGAGGACCCCGGCTCGGGGTACTCCGCTACTGAGGACGACGGCTCCGGGTACCCCGCCACTGAGCACGACGGCTACAGGTACCCCGCCACTGAGGACCCCGGCTCGGGGTACTCCGCCACTGAGCACGACCGCTCCAGGTACCCCGCCACTGAGCACGACGGCTACAGGTACCCCGCCACTGAGCACGACGGCTACAGGTACCCCGCCACTGAGCACGACCGCTCCAGGTACCCCGCCACTGAGCACGACCGCTCCAGGTACCCCGCCACTGAGCACGACGGCTCCAGGTACCCCGCCACTGAGCACGACGGCTCCAGGTACCCCGCCACTGAGCACGACGGCTCCAGATATCCCGGCTCGGGATACCAGAACGCCGGTTACCAGGAATCCGGGCCGGCGGCTCCCGGCTCTGAGCAGGGCGGCGCCTACCAGCCGGCCGGCTATGCGGATTACCCGGATTACCCGGATAACCGCGGCTACCGAGCGGCGACGGCCTACCGGGAGCCGACCGCGCCGGGTGGCCTGGCCCACGAGCCGGGCGGCTACCAGGACCCAGCCAGGGACGGCGGTTACCTGCCCGCCGGTGAGCACCCGAGCCTGCCAGGCGTGAAGCTCGCCGATCTCGGGCCGCAGGACTCGGCGGCGTATGAAGGCCTGCAGGGCTACCTGCGCGGCGACGGCACCGGCCGCGCGGACGCGAGCATGTGGCGGCGCCGCGGCCGCGGCTTCCTGGCTGGCATCTGCACCGGCCTGCTGGCTGGTGGCGTGGCGATCGGCGTGGCCGTCCTCGCGGCCGCGTTCGTGCGCCCGCAGGCGTCGCCGGTGATCGCGGTGGGCGACGCCGTGCTCGGCGGGGCATCGCAGCCGTTGAAGGCCGCCGCGCTGCAGTCGTTCGGCGAGAACTACAAGGTCCTGCTGCTCGGGGTCATCTACGCGGTCATCGCGCTGCTGGTCATGGGCTTCGGGCTGCTGGCCAGGCGACGGCTGGCCGGCGGGGTGATCGGCATGGCCGCCCTGGGGGCTGTCGGCGCCTTCGTGGCCCTGACCCGGCCGGAGAGTCACGCCACCGACGTGATCCCCTCGCTCGTCGGCGGCGCCGCCGGCGCCGTGGCGCTGGCCCTGCTCGTCCGGGCCGGAGAGCCGCAGCTGATCCTGGCGGTCGCCGCGCAACGGGCGCGGGGCGGTCACCCGGCCGCCGGCGAGCCGGAGGTCGTCGGCACCAATCGCCGGAACTTCCTGCTCGCAGGCCTGTCCGCCGCGGGAGCGGCGGTCGTAGCCGGAGTGGCCGGGCAGGTCCTCACCCGGCAGCGGTTCAACGTCAACAGCTCAGGCAACGCGGTGGCGATCCCTGCCCCGGTGCAGAAGGCGCCCCCGCTCAAGCCGGGCGCCGAGCTCAATAACATCCAGGGGATATCGCCGTTCTACACGCCGAACGCGACCTTCTACCGTGTCGACACGGCCCTCGTCGTCCCGCAGGTCACCACCGCGCAGTGGCAGCTGCGCATCCACGGCATGGTGGACAGGCCGGTCACGATCAACTTCGACGACCTGATGACGCGGCCGCAGATCCAGCGCGACATCACGATCTGCTGCGTGTCGGAATCGGTCGGCGGCAGCTTCATCGGCAACGCCCGCTGGCAGGGCACTCTGCTGGCCAGCCTGCTCCGCGAGGCCGGCATTCACCCGGCCGCCACCCAGATCGTCATGCGCGACGTGCAGGGCATGGCCATAGGTGTGTCCACCGAAGCGGTGATGGACGGCCGGGACGCGATGCTGGCCGTGGCCATGAACGGCGCGCCACTGCCCGCTGAGCACGGCTTCCCGGTCCGGGTGGTCGTCCCGGGCCTGTACGGCTACGTGTCGGCGTGCAAATGGGTGGTCGACATGGAGCTGACGACCTACGCCGCCTACGACGCCTACTGGGTCAAACGGGGCTGGTCGGAGCAGGCGGCGGTGAAGACCGAATCGCGGATCGACACCCCGAAGGTCGGCACTAACCTGGCCGCGGGGCAGGTCGTCGTGGCGGGCGTCGCCTGGGCCATGCACAAGGGGATCGCCAGCGTGCAGGTCGGGATCGACGGCGTCTGGCAGGAGGCCACGCTGGCCACCCAGGACACGATCGACACCTGGCGGCAGTGGTACTACCGCTGGGACGCCACACCGGGCGCGCACAAGATCCAGGTCCGGGCGACCGACCAGACCGGGTACACCCAGACCGCGGTGGTGCAGGCACCGGAACCGAACGGAGCCACCGGATACCACACGATCAAGGTGACGGTCGCCTGAGGCGGAGTGAGCCTCCTGGGGCGGCCGTCCGCCTCAGGAGGAGCCGGCCAGCGCGGTGATCAGGTCGTCGATCGCGTTCAGGCTGTGCGCGCTCACTACCGCGTCGCAGTACGGCCAGGCGGCGGCCATGCCGCGGACCTCGGGCCGGTACCGCGGGCTCTTGGTGCGCGGGTTGGCCCACACGATCCGGTAGGCCACCCGGGACAGCCGGGCCATCTGCTGGCCGAGCTGGGCGGCGTCGCCGGTTTCCCAGCCGTCCGAGATAATCAGGACGACCGCGCCACGGGCCAGGCCCGGGCAGCCGTAGATGTCGTTGAACTCCTTGAGGGACGCGCCAATGCGGGTGCCGCCGGACCAGTCCGCCGCCGCCGCCCCCGCCCGGGCCAGCACGGTCTCCGGCCGGGCGGCGGCCAGCTCGGCGGTAATCCGGGTCAGCCGGGTGGCGAACGTGAACACCTCGGCCCGCGCCCGGCCAGTGGCCCCGGTGCCCGCGCCGCTGATCTGATTCGCCGCCTTGCCCTGGCTGGCGCAGTACAGGAGCTGGAGCATGGCCCTGGCGTACGGCTCCATCGAGCCGGAGATGTCACACAGCACCACCAGCCGCCGGGGCCGCAGCCGCGGCGCCCGGCGGGCCAGCCGCACCGGCTCGCCGGCCGTACGGCGTGCCTCGCGCAGCGTCATCCGCAGGTCCGGGCGGCTGCCCGCGGACTGCGCACGGTACCGGCGGGTCCGCCGCGGCGGGGTGGCCAGGGCCCGCTGCCGCATCAGCGCCTCCAGTTGCAGCAGCTCCGCCGGGGACAGATCGGCGAAATCCCGGCCGGCCAGCCGCTCGGCCTCGGCCGCCAGGGTGCGCCAGGGCATGTCTTCCCCCAGCTCCTGCGGATCCGGCTCCTGGCCCGGCTCCGGGGGGCGCGCGTCGAGGGACGCCCCCGGGCGGTTCGGCGGCGCGGCAGCCGTGGCTGGGGCAGGGCTGTCCCCGCGCGGACCGGGCTCACCGGCCGGGAGGGGGGCGCTGATCGGCAGGGACTGCTGGGTGCTGATGCCGAAGGCAGCCGCGAACAGCCGGTCGTAGATCTCGATCTGGTCCGGGCCGGAGACCAGGGTGGCCAGCCCGCACGCGTACAGCTCCGGCAGCGACCGGGGCCGCATCAGCGTGACGGCGCGGGCGAACCGCTCGCTGCGCCCTGGGTCCACCGGAACGCCCGCTTCGTGCAGCTGGGCACCGAACCTGGCCGTGACCGCGGCGACGTCGGCGGCCGGGCCGTCAACCGGCGCGCCGCCGGCCGTGCCGCTGACGGGCGGAACGTGATCAGTCACGGGGCACGAGGAGAGTGGCCAGGCCGGCCTGGTGCACCGCCTCTTCGTCTTCCGCGTACTTCAGCACCGTGCTCAGCGTCCGCTCGGCCGCGGCAGCCGACAGTTCTGTCTCACCGAACACCCCGAGCGCGGTCGCCCAGTTGACCGCCTCGGCGATGCCCGGCGGCTTGGTCAGATCCAGTCCGCGGAGCCGGCGCACCGAGTCGGCGACCTGCCCGGCGAGGCGGCCCGAGGCGCCGGGTACCCGGCGACGGATGATGTCCGCCACGCGGCCGGGATCCGGGTAGCCGATCCAGTGGTAGAGGCAGCGGCGCTTGAGCGCGTCGTGCAGGTCCCGGGTCCGGTTCGAGGTCAGCACGACCACCGGCGGCACCGTCGCCCGGCGGGTGCCCAGCTCGGGAATGGTGACGGCCGACTCGGCGAGCAGCTCGAAAAGGAACGCCTCGAACTCATCGTCGGCGCGGTCGATCTCGTCGATGAGCAGCACCGCGGGTCGCGGGCCCGGGTGATCTAGCGCCGCGAGCAGCGGCCGGGCCAGCAGATAGTCGTCGGTGAACAGGTCGGACTCACGCAGCGACTCCCCGGTGGCCTCGGCGAGGCGGATGGCGAGCAGCTGACGGGGATAGTTCCACTCGTAGAGCGCCTCGGCCGCGGCGATGCCCTCGTAGCACTGCAGCCGGACCAGCGTGGTGGCCATGGCGGCGGCCAGGGCCTTGGCGGCCTCCGTCTTGCCGACGCCGGGCTCGCCCTCCAGCAGGATCGGCTGGCCCATCCGCACGGCCAGGAAGAGCGCGGTGGCCAGCGCGTCACCAGCCAGGTAACCGGTGGTGTCGAGGGCAGCGGCCAGTGCGGCCGCATCCGGGAAACGTTCCCCGAGATCTTCTGCTGGCATGCTCATTACGCTGCGAGTGTATCGTTCTGTTGGGCACCGGGCACCGGGCGCCGGGCCATCCGCCCCCGCCCGTCCGCAGCGGCCCACCTGAGGGCCGACCTCAGGGCAGGACGAGATCGGTGCGCAGCGGACGGCCCTGGATCGCGCACCATACTTGCGCCGGGGTCAGCGGCATGTCGGCATGCCGCACGCCGAACGGCTTGAGCGCGTCCATGACCGCGTTGACCACCGCGGGCGGCGACCCGACCGTGGCGGACTCCCCCACGCCCTTGGCGCCGATCGGATGGTGCGGCGACGGGGTGACCGTCTCGCTCAGCTCCCAGGAAGGGCACTCCACCGCCGTGGGCAGCAGGTAGTCCATGAACGAGCCGCCCAGGCAGTTGCCCTCGGCGTCAAAGGTGAGCGCCTCCATCAGGGCCATGCCCACGCCGTCGGCCAGCCCGCCGTGGATCTGGCCCTCCACGATCATCGGGTTGATGCGGACCCCGCAGTCGTCGACCGCCACGAACCGCCGCACGCTGACCTTCCCGGTACCCGGGTCGACGTCGACGACGCAGATGTAGGCGCCGCAGGGGTAGGTCAGGTTCGGGGGGTTGTAGACACAGCTGGCGTCCAGGTGGCCCTCCACCCCTTGGGGGAGCTCCAGGCTGGAGTGGGCGGCCAGCGCGATCTCCGCCATCGTCACCCCCTGATCCGGGTCGCCGCGCACGGACCAGCGCCCCTTCTCCCACTCCAGGTCGTCCGGGGCGACCTCGAGCATGGCCGAGGCCACGATGCGCGCTTTGTCCCGCACCCGGCGCGCCGCCACCGCGGTGGCGGCCCCGGACACCGGGGTGGACCGGGAACCGTAGGTCCCCAGGCCGAACGGGGTCTGGTCGGTGTCGCCGTGCACGACCTCGACGTCATCGGGTGAGATGCCGAGCTCCTCCGCGACGATCTGGGCGAACGTCGTCTCGTGGCCCTGACCCTGGGTCTGCACGGAAATGCGCAGCACGGCCGTGCCGCTCGGGTGGACCCGCAGCTCAGCGCCGTCGGCCATGCCGAGGCCGAGGATGTCCATGTGGTTGCGCGGCCCGGCGCCCACCGCCTCGGTGAAGAAGCTGACGCCGATACCCATCAGCTCGCCCCGCTCGCGCCTGGCCGCCTGCTCCCGGCGCAGCCCGGCGTAGCCGGCCTGGTCCATGGCCAGCCGCAGCGTGCGGGCGTAGTCGCCGGAGTCGTACACCCAGCCGGTCGCGCAGGTGTACGGGAACTGATCGGGCCGCAGCAGGTTCTTCAGCCGCAGCTCGGCGGGGTCCTGGCCCAGTTCGAGGGCGAGCATGTCGACCATCCGCTCGACCAGGTAAACGGCCTCGGTGATGCGGAACGAGCATGAGTACGCCACGCCACCCGGGGCCTTGTTGGTGTAGACCCCGCGCACGTGGCAGTACGCGGCGGCCAGATCGTAGGAGCCGGTGAAGACGCCGAAGAAGCCGGCCGGGAACTTGCTGGGCTGCGCGGCGCCGTTGAACGCGCCGTGATCGGCCAGCACGTGCACCCGGACCGCCTGGATGGTGCCGTCCCGGCTGGCCGCGATCTCGCCGTGCATGTGGTAGTCCCGGGCGAACGACGTGCTCATCAGGTTCTCCGAGCGGTCCTCCACCCACTTGACCGGGCGGCCGGACAGCATCGAGCCGACGATCGCGCAGAGGTAGCCAGGGTAGATCGGGACCTTGTTGCCGAACCCGCCGCCGATGTCGGGGGAGAGCACCCGGATCTTGTTTTCCGGTATCCCGGACGCCATCGCGTACATCAGGCGGTGCGCGTGCGGCGCCTGGCTGGTGGACCACATCGTGAGCTTGCCGGAGATCTCGTCGAAGTCGGCGACCGCACCGCAGGTCTCCAGCGGCGCCGGGTGCACCCGCGGGTACAGCAGGTCCTCGGCGATCGTGACGTCGGCACGGGCGAAGACCTCTTCGGTGCGCGCCGCGTCCCCGGTCTCCCAGTCGAAGATGTGGTTGCTGGCCTGGCCGTCCAGGTCATCGCGGATCAGCGGCGCGTCGCCGTCGAGCGCGTGCCGGGCGTCCATCACCACGGGCAGCGGCTCGTACTCGACGTCGATCAGCTCGAGGGCGTCCCGGGCCGCGTACCGGTCGTCAGCGACGACGAAGGCAACCTCCTGGCCCTGGAACCGGACCTTGTCGGTGGCCAGCACGGCCTGCCGGTCTCCCGACAGGGTGGGCATCCAGGCCAGGCCGCGGCGCCGCAGCATCTCGCCGGTGATGACCGCACGGACCTTGGGGTGGGCCTCCGCCGCCGAGACGTCGACGGACAGGATGCGGGCGTGCGCGTACGGGCTCCGCAGCACGGCGCCGTACAGCATGCCGGGCAGCCGCACGTCGTCGATGTAGGTGCCGCGGCCCCGGATGAACCGGGCGTCTTCCTTGCGCCGCATGGAGCCGTAGCCCATCGGCGTGGTCTCCTCACCCACGGCGGTCATGCCGCCGCCTCCGGGCCCGAACCGGCCTGCCGGCCGTCGTGCTCGGCGGCCCACCGGACGGAACGGACGATGTTCTCGTACCCGGTGCAGCGGCAGATCTGGCCGGAGATGGCCTCCCTGATCTCGGCGTCGCTCGGGTCCGGGGTATGGTCCAGCAGCCAGCGCGCGGTCATCATCATGCCGGAGGTGCAGAACCCACACTGCAGGCCGTGGCAGGCGATGAAGCCCTGCTGGACCGGGTCCAGTTCGCCGCCGCGCTGCAGTCCCTCCACGGTGCGGACCTCCCGGCCGCCGGCCATCGCCGCCAGCGCGGTGCAGGACTTGACCGGCGTGCCATCCAGCCACACCACGCAGGCTCCGCAGTTCGATGTGTCGCAGCCCCAGTGGCTGCCGGTGAGCTCGAGCTCATCCCGGATGAAGTGGATGAGCAGCATGCGCGGCTCCACGTCGCGGGTGTACTGGGTCCCGTTGACGGTCATCGTTATTTCCATCGCGGCGCTCCTGATGAGGCCGGCCAGCCGTGGGCGCGGGCGGCCGCGCGCCGCAGCGCCCGGGCCGTCAGTTCCCCGGTGAGGTGCCGCTTGTAGTCGACGGGCCCGCGCTGGTCGGCGGCCGGGCTGCAGTGCTCCGCGGCGATCTGCCCGGCCCGGGCGAACGTGGCGTCGTCGGCCGGCCGACCCCGGAGGAAGTCCTCGGCCTCGGGGGCCACGAAATGACCGGCCCCGACCGCGGCCAGGCCGACCCCGGCCCCGGCCACCGTGGGGGTGCCGGTGGTCGCGTCCAGCCAGACGACGGCCCCGGCCGCGGCGACGGACCAGTCACCGACACGCCGCGCAACCTTCTCGTAAGCGCTGCCGCCGCCGGGCCGGATCGGCACCCGCAGCTCGGTCAGCAGCTCGCCGGAGGTCACGACGGTCTCGTACGGCCCGAGGTGGAAGGCCCGGACCGGGACCGTGCGGACACCGTCCTGGCCCTGGATGACGGCCATGGCGCGGAGCGCGCCGAAGGCCGCGGACAGGTCCTCGGACGGGTCGGCCTGGCAGAGCGAGCCGCCGATCGTGCCCCAGTTGCGCACGATCGGGTCCGCGATGACCCGTTCCGCGTCGTGCAGGACCGGGAAGTGCTCGCCGGCCACCGCCGAGGCCAGCAGCTGCGCGTGCCGGACCAGGGCGCCGATCCGCAGCTCATCGCCCTCGACCGTGATCCGGGACAGCCCGGGGATCGCGTTGATGTCGACGAGGGTCTCGGGCTGGGCGAGCCGCAGCTTCATCATCGGGATCAGGCTGTGGCCGCCCGCGAGCACCCGCGACTCGGGCCCGAACCGGGCGAGCAGATCGAGCGCATGCTCGACGCTCGTCGCTCTCTCGTACTCCACGTGCGACGGAACCTGCATCGAGCCTCCTGGGCTGGGCGGCAAGAGCAGGATAAGCAATGGCTTAAGAGTCCTGGCTAATCGCGGCCGACGGGCACATTATCGTCTCTGTGACGCTCACCCAGCTCAGCGCGTTCGTAATGGTAGCCCGACTCGGCTCGGTCAAGGACGCCGCCAAGATGCTGAACGTGAGCGAGCCCGCCGTCTCCCAGGCGCTGACCGCGCTACGCCAGCACCTCGGTGACCAGCTGATCATGCGGAACGGCGCGGCGATGACCCTGACCACCGCCGGGGTGAAGCTGCTCCCGGTGGCGTCGCAGATGGTCGCGCTGGGCGCGGAGGCGCAGGCCGCGGTCCGGTCCGGGCAGGGTCTCCCGGAGCAGCTGCGGCTGGTGACGACCAGCCCCATTGCGGAGTTCGTGGCCGGGGCGCTGACCGACGCGTTCTCCCGGCGGTTCGGCCAGCGGGTCGAAGCCTCGGCCGGGGTGGCGGCCGAGGACGAGATGGCCGTGCTGGTGGTCAACCGCCTCGCGGACATGGCCCTCGGCCCGCTGCTCACCGACAAGGAACTGGTCAGCGAGCCGGTGTTCCGCTGCCAGATGGTGGCGGTCGCCTCCCCGCACGACGCGCTCAAGGGCAGCCCGTCGTCCTGGCCCTGGCTGGTCGACCCCTCCGGCGTTGACCCCTCCAGCGACGTCAGCCGGCTGCTGGCCCGGCTCGGGGTGACGGAGAAGCACATCCGGGTCTTCCCCAACGCCACGGCCGCCTGGGCGGCGGCGGCTAGCGGGGCGGGTGTGGCCCCCGGCGTCGCGCACCTGCTCACCCCGCAGGTCCGCCGCGGCGAGCTGCGCTTCGTCGAGACGGCGGCGACGCCCATGGAGGCCACCTGGTACGCCACCACGCTGCAGCGCGAGCGGCGCCCCAGCATCGCCGGGTCACTGCGCCACTTCCTCAGCACCCCGGAAGCGATGAAGCTGATGCGCTCCCCGGGCAGCGGCGTCCCGCCGTCCAAGTTCCGCCCGCCGGTCTACGTCACCATCTGGAGCTAGTGCTGGCCCGGGGGGACGGCCCCCAGGATCCCGCGACGCCCCGGTGGTGGCGCTCGCCGACAGCTACTCCCCGCTGGCCGCGGGCCTGCTGACGCTGCCGATGGCCGGGACGTCCGCTCTGTGCGCGCCGCTTTCGGGCCGCCTGGTCGGCCGCGGCCGCTGGGCACTGATGCTGGCCGGGGCCGCATTGCGGCGGGTGCGGGCCTCTTCGTGGCCCTTAGCACGGCGACCCCTCTGCCGGAGCTGATCGTGGCGTACGTGATCCTCGGCGCCGGGTTCGGGCTCGTCAACCCGCCGATCTCCAACGCCGCGGTGTCCGGGATGCCGCGGGCCCAGGCCGGGGTGGCCGCCGCGGTGGCGTCGACCAGCCGCCAGATCGGCGCGGTCCTGGGTGTCGCGGTGACCGGATCCCTCGTCGCGGGGGCCGGTACCGGTAGTTTCGTGACCGCGAGCCATGCCGGCTGGCTGGTCATCGCAGTCTGCGGGCTGTGGGTCACCGGCATGGGGCTGGCTGACGACGAGCCACTGGGCCCGGCGCAGCGCCGCCCGGGCCCGCGAACTGCTCATCGACCCGCCGGAGGACGCAAATCGTGACGTCACGCCAGCAGCCGCGTGAGCGGGCGGACCTGGCCTCGGCCGCCTGGGAACTGATGCGCGCCTTCGTCGACGAGCACAGCCGGTCCGGCAAGCTGCGGGAGCAGCTTCAGCTCGGGGTCGGGAGCGGCCGGATCCGCGTGCTGTTCCTGCTCCGGGAGCGGCCGATGACCCTGGCCGAGATCGCCGACGCGCACGGCGTCGACCGCCCGTACGCCACCATCATCGTCGACAAGCTGGAGGCGCTCGGTTTCGTCGACCGGAGCCCGCACCCGACGGACCGGCGCAGCAAGGTCGTCAGCCTCACCCCGGCGGGCCGGGAGGCCGCGGTGACCGCCGAGCGGATCCTCCAGGAGCCGCCCGCCCCGCTGACGGCGCTGTCCGAGGGGCAGCTCACCGAGCTGGTCGGCCTGCTCACCCAGCTCCGCGCAGTGTTAGACCGGGGGGCGACCCCCCGGAACCCCCCGCTGCGCTTCGCGCCCGCGCGGTGGTACTTCGCCGACACACCAGCCACTCACCGGGCCTGAAGGCCCGGTTCGCTGGGCCGGTCACGAGCGCCTCGCCGTAGGTCCTGCTGAGGTTCTCGCCGACATCACCGGCCGCTCACCGGGCCTGAGGGCCAGGGTCGCGGCCGGTCGGGCCTTGGCCCGCTGCGCGTAGCGTTTGTGCATCGTGTTGATGTGCGGCGATGCATACAGACGGGTATGCTTTTTGTATGAGCGATACGACGATCCGGGTGGATAGCGCGGTACGGGACAGGCTCCGTGCGCTCGCCGACGAGGAACACGTCACGCTTGGGGACCTGATCGGCCGGCTCGCCGAGCGTGAGCAATACCAGCGTGAGATGCGCCGCGCGAACGTGGTGATGGACCGGATGCGGCGCGAGGATGCCGCGGCGTGGCAGGAGTATCTGTCCGAGCTGCACGCGTTCGAGGTAGGCACGGCCGGCGACGGGCTCACGGCGGCTGCGGCCGACTGGCCTGAGTACAACGACGCGGGCGGAAGCGAGCACGGTGCCTTACCAGGCCGGTGACGTGCTGCTCGCTGACCTTGATCCGGTGGCGGGTCATGAGCAAGGGGGCCGACGTCCCGTGCTGGTACTCTCCGGCCCGTCCTATAACGAGCTACGTAACGAGCAGCTGATCGTGGCGGCGATCACGAGCCAGCCGCGCGGGCTACCGTTCCACGTGGCGCTGGGGGCCGACAGCGGGCTGCGTACGGCAAGCTGGGTCCAGCCCGAATCGGTTCGCGCGATCTCGGTACAGCGGGTGATCAGGCAGCTGGGCCGCGCCCGGCCCGAAACAGTGGCCGAGGTCCGGAACCGGATCATCAACTTTCTCCGCGACTGGTAAAGCCAGGTGCGGGTAGCCAGGCTCGGCCGCCGCACCCTCGCGACGAGAACCTTCCCCTGCAGAGTCGCGCTGCCGTCAGCGGCCGCCGATGTCCTCGCTCCATACGTCGGGGTAGCGTTCCTGGAACTCGCGCATCGCGGCCTTGCACCGGTCATCGTCCAGCAGCACGACCTCAACCCCGCGGTCGGCGAGGAAGCCCAGGTCGCCAGGGAAGGTGCTGGCCTCGCCCACCACAACCCGGGGAATCTGGAACAGCAGGATCGCTCCGGTGCACATCTGGCAGGGCGACAGCGTTGTGTACATGGTGGTGCCGGCGTAATCCGGCCGGCGCCCGGCGTTGCGGAGTGCGGAGATCTCGCCGTGCGCGACCGGATCACCGCGCTGCACCCGCTCGTTATGGCCGGCCGCGATCACCTGGCCGCCCGCCGCGAGCACGGCGCCGACCGGGACGCCACCCTCCGCCAGGCTGGCCTGGGCCTGGCTGAGGGCCAGGTCCATCATGTCGCCGTCAACCGGATCGGCCTGCGCGAAGCCCATGGCCGTCTACGGTATCCCGCGGGCCGGTAAGGTCAGCACGAAGGGAGCTCCATTGGATATCGCAGCCATGCTGTTGTGGATGTTCACCGTGGGTGCGGGACTTTACCTGCTGGTCGCGGGCCGGCCGGCCCGCGGACCCGTGGAGGGCGCGGCTGCACCCGAACCGGCCGGCGTGACCCGTACCGCGGGCGTCCCCGTGGCGGCGTCGGCGGCTTACGCGTCGGGCGCCAAGGTGCCGCCTATCACCCACACCCGGATCAAGACCCGGCCCGGCGAGCACCCGCTGCTCGAATTCATGCACCCGGCGCTCGGCCTGACCGGGCTGGCGTGCGTGATCGGCTTCGTGATCACCCACGTCCCCGGCTTCGCGTGGGCCTCGTTCGGAGTGGTCGTGGCGACCATCGCCGCGGGAGTGACCTGGTACGCCGTGAACGCGCGGGCTGCGGCGCGCCGGGCGGGCGCGCAGCGCGCCCCGGGGGCACAGGGCCCGGCCGGGGCGCAGAGCGCGGAGGGGCGGAACGCCCCGGTTACTGGGCCCGGGGCGCCCGCCCGGCGCTACCCGTCCCGGCGGCTGCTGGTGCACGGCTCGAGCGCGGCCGTGACCCTGGTGCTGGTCATCGTGACCGCCCTGATCGCCCACCACGCGTAATGACCTTTACTGCGCTCCGGCCGCCCGCCTCCGCCCGCCCCGGGCCAGGCCGGAGCGCCCTGGCCAGGTCAGGGTCGGCCAGCTGCCCCATCTGGGCCAGTTAAGCAACTGCTTATTGCCCCATTGCCACAGCGGTCGGCCACACACATGATGTGACCGTAAGGCGGTGACAACGCCGTCAATGACCGCAATCCGGGAGTGAGCCATGCGGATCGAGTCTAGCGGGCACAGCCGCGGCAATCCCCGCCTTTTCGAGCTGGTCGAGGGGGCTCCGAAGACCGGGAAGAGCCCCACCGTGTGGGCGTGGCCCGAGCTGATGGACTACCTGAAGATCGCCGGGCAGCCGGTGCCGGGACCGTGGCCGCCGCACCAGGAACCACGGCCGGACCCGGAAGAGGACTCGCTGCCCGTCGCCGTGGCCGAGCCTCCCGACGAGCCGGACTCTCCCGGGGCCATGGCCCCTGAGGCCCGGCTACCCGAGGCTGGGCCCACCGAGGTTGAGCCCACCGCAGGCACCGGGCCCGCCGGGCAGACCGGGCCGCCGCCGCAGCGCGGCGACGCAGGCTGATCCGCAGACGGCACGTCCAACGAAGGGCAGGAGCACCGTATGTACCCGTCTCGGTTCCGGTACGAGGCTGCACGTTCCCTGGATCAGGCAGTCCGGCTGCTGCACGACGGCGGGGACGAGGCGAAGGTGCTGGCCGGCGGCCAGAGCCTGATCCCGATGATGAAGCTCCGGTTCGCCTCACCTGAGCTGCTCGTCGACATCAACACCATCCCCGGCCTGGACTACCACCACGTCGCCCCGGACGGCAGCATCCACGTCGGTGCCCTGTGCCGGCACGCCGACCTGGAGCATTCCGAGCTGCTCGGCAGCCGGCAGCCGACGATGGCGGCGGCCGCCCCGCTGATTGCCGACCCGCTCGTCCGCAACCGCGGGACGCTGGTCGGCTCGCTGTGTCACGCCGACCCGCAGGGTGACTGGGCCTCGGTGGTGCTGGCGCTGGGCGGCTCGATCGTGGCGCACGGGCCGGCCGGGCGGCGCAGCATCCCGGCCGCCGAGTTCGTCCTCGGCCCGTTCGAGAACGCGCTCGCGCACGACGAGATCGCGGTCGAGGCGGTCATCCCGGCGCCGCGGGGCGCCCCCGCGGGCGGCTACCTGAAGCTGGAACGGCGGGTCGGCGACTTCGCCACCGCCGGCGTCGCGGTGGCGATCGAGACCGACGGCAGCTCGGTGACCCGGGCGGGGATCGCGCTCACCGGCGTGGGCGGATCCACGATCGAGGCGACGGCGGCGGAAGAAGCACTGACCGGGCGGCCGCTGACCGCGGAGAGCATCGCGGAGGCCGGGCGGCTCGCCGCGGCGGCGGCCCAGCCCAGGTCCGACCACCGGGGCAGCGCCACCTACAAACGGCACATGGTGAGCACCTTCGTGCTGCGGATCCTCAGCCGCATCGAGGGGACTGGCGCGGGGACAGCGGAAAGGGCCGCCTGACATGACGATCATCTACGAAGAGACCGGCAGCGAGGGCGGCGCCGAGATCCCGCAGCAGCGGATCACGATCCGGGTCAACGGCCGGAAGGTCGTCGCCGAGGTCGAGCCCCGGCTGCTGCTGGCCCACCTGCTCCGGCACGGCATGGGGCTGACCGGCACGCACACCGGCTGCGACACCACCAACTGCGGCGCCTGCACGGTCCTGGTCGACGGGCGGGCGGTGAAATCGTGCACGATGTTCGCGGTCCAGGCCGACGGGCGGGAGATCGGCACCGTCGAGGGCCTCGCGACGGCCAGCGAACTGCACCCGCTGCAGGAGGGCTTCAAGGAGGAACACGGGCTGCAGTGCGGCTTCTGCACGCCCGGCATGATGATGGCCGCCAAGGCGCTGCTCGACCGTGATCCCAGCCCGACCGAGGAGGACGTGCGCTGGGCGCTGTCCGGCAACCTGTGCCGCTGCACCGGTTACCAGAACATCGTGAAGTCGGTGCTCTGGGCCGCAGAAAAGCTCCGGTCCCAGTCCGCGGGCTGAGCCAGACCTGAGAAGGGAGACAGGCCTTGACTACTCCCCGCCCTGAAGGGCGTGGATTCCAGCCTTCGCAGGCTGGGGTTCCTGTTTCACAGCCGACCGCACCCGGGAGGACCCGGAGTGTCTGACATCAGCTCCACAGGCATTGGCACCGTCGGTGCCTACGGCAAGACCTGCCGCCAGGATGCACTTCGCCGCGTTGATGTCCCGGTCATGCCGGGTGCGGCAGGACGGGCACTGCCACGTCCGGGTGCTCAGGCTCAGCGCCGCGAGCAGATGCCCGCACGCCGAGCAGGTCTTGGAGCTGGGGTACCAGCGGTCGATCACGATCAGGTGCCGTCCCGCTTTGGCCGTCTTGTACTCGATCATCTGGCGGAAGGTGCCCCACCCGCAGTCGGAGATGGCCTTGGCCAGCGACCGGTTACGGACCATGTTCTGCACGGCCAGGTCCTCGATCACGATCACGTCATGGTCGCGGACCAGTCGGGCCGCGGTGCGGTGCAGAAAATCGGTGCGGGACGCGCGGACCTTCCGGTGCGCGCGGGCGACCTTCGCCTTGGCTTTGACCCGGTTCGCGGAACCGCGCTGGCAGCGGGCCAGCCTGCGCTGATACCGGGCCAGGGCCTGTTCCCGGCGGGCCAGCTTGCGCGGATTGGGGACCTTCTCGCCGCCGGAGGTGACCGCGAAATCCTTGATGCCGAGGTCCACACCGACAACGGCGCCCGTGGCGGGACGCTGCTCCGGGGCGGCCACCTCGACGGCGAAGGAGACGTGCCAGCGCCCGCACGGATCCCGAGAGATGGTCACCGTGGTCGGCTCGATCGCCGCCGGGTCAATGTCCGGCCACGACCACACGAACGCCAGCGGCGTGTCCATCTTCGCCAGCAACAGCGCGCCGTCCCGGTACCGGAACCCGGACCGCGTGTATTCCGCGGACTGGCGGCCGTTGCGGGACTTGAATCGTGGATAGCGGGCGCGCTTGGCGAAGAAGTTGGTGTAGGCGACCTGCTGGTGCCGGATCGCCTGCTGCAACGGGACCGAGGACACCTCGTTCAGCCACGCCAGGTCTTGGGTGGCCTTCATGGCGGTCAGGTAGGCATTGGCCTGGGTGAAGCCCGTCTTCACCTGCTCGGCGTAATACCGGGCGTGACGCCAGCCCAGCGTCCGGTTCCACACGACGCGGACGCAGCCGAACGTGCGGTTAAGCACGCTGGCCTGCTCCGGCGCCGGGTACGCCCGGCACTTATACGCCGTCCGCACAACAACCAAGCTTGCCTGATGTGTCCCGAACAGATAAGCGCGACACGCGAGAGGAGGGAGCGGCGTTTCCTCCCCGGCCTGAAGTCCGGGGTCTCCACGCCGCGAGTCTGATGACGCAGGCGTTGGACGAAATCAAGATCGGCGGGATGGGCGCGAGCCGCAAGCGGGTCGAGGACAGCCGGTTCATCCGCGGCAAGGGCAACTACACCGACGACATCCACCTGCCCGGCATGCTGCATATGGAGATCCTGCGCAGCCCGCTCGCGCACGCCCGGATCACCAAGATCGACGCCAGCCGGGCGTGGGACATCCCCGGGGTGCACCTGGTACTCACCGGGGACATGATGGCGACCCGCAACCTGGCCTGGATGCCCACGCTGTCCTACGACACCCAGGCAGTACTGGCCACCGACAAGGTGCGGTTCCAGGGCCAGGAGGTCGCGTGCGTGATCGCCGACGACCCCTATATCGCCAAGGACGCCTGCGAGGCGATCGACGTCGAGTACGAGCCGCTGCCGGTCGTGGTCAACCCGCAGGCGGCGGCCGCCGCGGACGCGCCGGTCATCCGGGACGACAAGGAAAACCAGGACGGCAACCTCATCTACAACTGGGCGGTCGGGGACGCCGAGGGCACCGACCGCGCCTTCGAGGAGGCGGACCTGGTCTCGCGGCTCCAGCTGCACTACCCGAGGTCGCACCCGAGCCCAATCGAGTGCTGCGGCTCCATCGCCGACTTCAACCGGTCCACGTCGAAGCTCACCGTCTACATGACGACCCAGGCGCCGCACATCATCCGCGCCGCGGTCGCGCTGGTCGCCGAGCTGCCCGAGCACATGATCCGGATCATCTCCCCCGACATCGGCGGCGGCTTCGGCAACAAGGTGCCCATCTATCCCGGCTACGTCTGCTCGATCCTGGCCTCCATCCTGCTGGAGCGCCCGGTCAAGTGGATCGAGGACAAGACTGGGAACCTGATCTCGACCGGCTTCGCGCGGGACGTCTACCTGGACGGCGAGCTGGCGCTGCGCCGCGACGGCAAGATCCTTGGCATGCGGATGCGCACGCTCGCCGACCACGGCGCATTCTTCGCCGACGCCCAGCCCAGCAAGTTCAAGATCGGCCTGATGCACTCGACGTTCGCCTGTTACGACGTCCCCGTCGCGCACCTGGCCGCCCGCGGCATGTACACGAACAAGGCCCCGGGCGGGGTCGCGTACCGCTGCTCGTTCCGGGTGACGGAGGCGATGTTCTTCCAGGAACGGATGATGCACGCCGCCGCGAACGACCTGGGCATGGACCAGGCCGAGTTCCGCCGGATCAACCTGGTCCGGGACGAGCAGTTCCCGCACCGCACCCCGTTCGGCTTCCTGCTCGACTCCGGCCAGTACCAGGCCTGTCTCGACCTCGGCCTGAAGGCGGTCGGTTACGAGGACTTCCGCCAGCAGAAGGAGGAGGCCAGGAAGAAGGGCCGGCTGCTCGGTATCGGGATCTCCACGATGAGCGAGCCGCTCGGCGCCGGCAACAGCCGGGAGTACGACATCCTCGGCATCAAGATGTTCGACTCCGCCGAGCTGCGGGTGCACATGACCGGCAAGGCGCTGCTGCGCACCGGGGCACGCGGCCAGGGCCAGGGCCACGAGACGACCTGGGGCCAGATCGTCGCACATGAGCTGGGCATCCCCGCCGACGACGTGACCGTCGAGGAAGGCGACACCGACACCGCGCCGTTCGGCATGGGCACCTACGCCTCCCGGAGCACGCCGGTGGCCGGGGCCGCGATCGCCATGGTCTGCCGTAAGATCCGGGCCAAAGCCCGCAAGCTGGCCGCCCACCTGCTGGAGGTGTCCGAGGAGGACATCGAGTGGGAGCTGGGCCGGTTCTACGTACGCAGCGCCCCGGACCGCGGGGTGACCATCCAGGAATGCGCGATGGCCGCCTACAGCAACATGCCGGACGGCATGGAGCCCGGCCTGGAGAACAACGCCTACTACGACCCGCCCAACCTCACCTGGCCGTTCGCCTGCTACATCGTCACCGTCGAGGTGGACCCGGAAACCGGGGTCTGGGACGTGCTGAACATGGTCGCGGTGGACGACTGCGGGGTCCGGATCAACCCCATGATCGTCGAGGGGCAGATCATGGGCGGCCTCACTGAGGCCTACGCCATGTCGAACATGCAGTTCATCACCTTCGACGCGGACGGCAACTGCATCGGGGCCAACTACATGGACTACCTGCTGCCGACCGCCTGGGAGACCCCCGGCTTCGAGCTGCACGGCGAAATCGTGACCCCCAGCCCGCACCACCCCATCGGTGCCAAGGGCGTCGGCGAGTGCGCGGCCGTGGGCGGCCCGGCAGCGTTCGTCAACGCGGTGCTGGACGCGATCGCCGGCACCGGCGTGCGCAACATCGACATGCCGCTGCTGCCGGACCGGGTCTGGGAGGCCATTACCGAGCGCCACGACGTATCCGGTGCACCGCCGGTCCGTTCGGACGGGTAGGGGCGGCCACCATGGACGGCTGGGGATTCCTGGAACAGGGCGCGGAGCTGGCCCGGCGCGGCGAGTCGTTCGCGCTGGCCACCGTAGTCTGGCGGCAGGGGCCGTCCTCGGGCAAGGAAAGCTGCCGGGCGATCATCACCGCCACCGGCGAGCTGCACGGCTGGATCGGCGGCGCCTGCGCCGAGCCGGTGGTGATCCGGCAGGCCCGGGAGGTGATCTCCGACGGAGTGCCGCGGCTGCTGCTGCTCGGCACCGCCGAGCAGTTCGGCGGGCCGCTGCCCGAGGGCATGAACTTCGTGCCCATCTCCTGCCAGAGTGAAGGCTCGCTCGAGGTCTACATCGAGCCGATCCAGCCGGCTCCGCATCTGGTGGTGGTCGGCCACTCCCCGATGGCGAGCACCCTGGCCGAGCTGTCCCGGGCGCTGGGCTGGCGCACCGACCTGATCGCGGGCCAGGACTTCACCGCCGCCGCTGCCACGCAGCGGTCGATCGTGGTGGTGGCCACCCAGGGGCATCACGACGAGGAAGCCGTCACCGAGGCGATCGCGGCCCGGCCAGCCTATGTCGGCCTGGTCGGTTCAGCCCGGCGGGGCGCGGCCGTGCTCGGCTACCTCGCCGAGCGGGGCCTGCCCACCGGCGAACTGGACAAGGTGCACGTCCCGGCCGGCCTGGACCTGGGGCCCACGACGCACCGGGAGATCGCCGTTGCGATCCTCGCCGAGCTGGTCAAGCTGCGCGCGTCCGGGGCACTGGCTGCCGCGGCAGCTGGTCCGGCCGGAGACTTCGGGGCCCGGGCCCCGAAGTCTCCGGCGCACGTGCCGCCAGCCAGCGAGCCCACCGCGCCGCCCGGGACCGGGGACGCCGTGGACCCGGTGTGCGGGATGACCGTGACCGCCGGGCCCAGCGCGTACCCGCTCGCGCACGAGGGGGTCACCTACTACTTCTGCTGCGCCGGCTGCCGCGGCGCATTCGGGAAAGACCCGGCTTCCTACCTCAGGAACGAGACCCGATGCTGATCACGAACGAGTTCGAGGTCGCCGCCCCCATCGACAAGGTGTGGCGGTTCTTCGACGACATCCCGCACGTCGCGGCCTGCCTGCCCGGCACCGAGCTGACCGACGACCTCGGCGGCGACAAGTACCAGGGCCGGGTCAGCATCCGGATGGGCCCGGTCCGGCTGCGGTTCACCGGCACGGCGGACATCGCCGAGCGCGACGAAGCGGGCAAGCGCATCGTGGTGAACGCGGCCGGCGCCGACGAACGGGGCCGGGGCCAGGCCGCCATGACCGTCACCGCCACGCTGGCCCGCTCCCGCACCGGCACCAAGGTCGGCGTGGCCCAGGACCTGCAGATCTCCGGTGCGGCCGCGCAGTACGGCCGGGGCATGATCTCCGACGTCACGTCCGTGCTGATGCGGGACTTCGCCGTCAACCTGCAGGACGGGATCGCCCGGCTGGACCGGGGCGAGTCGCTGGCGGCGACCGCGCCCGCCGCCCGGGAGGCGAGCGGCCTCGCGGTAGGCCTGCAGGCCGCGATGATGGCGCTGCGCCGCGTCTTCCGCCGGTTCTTCCTGCCCTATCAGGCCCCCAACCCGAGCTGAGGGAGAACGAGCCATGGTCTTGTGGTGGATCGGCAGCGTCGTCCTGCTGGTGGTGGTCCTGCCGGTGGTGATCGTACTGCTCAACCGGGTGCTGGCCGCGCTGGAGCGGATCCGGGCCGCGAGCGACGACATCCTCAGCGGCGGGGTCGCGCTGATCGGCGAGCTGGACGGTGCCCCGGAGGCACTGGCCACGACGGATACCACCATCAAAGCGGTCGCCACGGGCGCGGTGCGCTACGCGGGACCGGTCAGCAAACTTCTCGGCTGAGCCGACGGAGCGGGCAGAAAGGAGCGTGCCATGCCGGCAGTCGCCTGGTTCACCATCGTCGTGGCCGTACTGATCGTCGGGATCACCGCAGTGGGCCTGCTGCGGGTCATCTTCCATCTCCGGGCCACCCGCGCGACGCTCGGCCAGGTGCTCGGCGGCGTGACCGTGGTCGCGCAGCAGACCAGTGCCGTGCCGGCCGTGGTGGCGTCGGTGAACACGAGCCTGAAGCCGGTCCGTGACTTCTGCGAGTCGGTGATGAACTCATGAGCTACACCGGCTGGTGGATCGGCTACGGGATCGGCCTCGCCGTGGTCGTGGCCGTTGTCGCGCTGGTGGTGCCGATTCTGCTGCTGGCCCGGTCGATCGGCAAGGCCGCACCGCTGATCGACGACCAGCTGGCCGCGGCGGCGCGGAACACCGCGCCGCTGAAGGACCTGAACACGACCATCGAGCACGCCACGATCATCATCGCCGGGCTGAAGCGCGGCCGCGAACGGCTGGGAGGCTAGCCATGAACGAGGTAGCGCTGTCATCCGGTCAGCACACCGCGTGGACCATCGGGCTCGTCGTCGGCCTCGTCGTGATCCTGGCCGTGGTGGCCCTGCTCAGCCTGCTCATCTACCTGGTGAAGATCATTGACCAGCGGGTCGTGCAGATACGGGACACGCTGCAGACCGCATCGGCGAACACCGAGGCCACCTCGCTGCTGCCGGTGGTCGCCGGCGGGGTCGAGGCCGTGCTGGCCGAGGGCCTGCAGCACCACCTGTTCCTCGGCCGCGTGCTCGGAAAGGTGAAGTCTTGACATCCTCCATCGCCGTGAACGGCGAGGATCCCTGCGAGCTGGTGACGGGTCCCAGCATAGCCAAGGGGCGGCACCCGCTTGGCTCTCGCGGTATCGCCGCCCCTTGCACGTGGCATCTCCTGCGCGGAGTGTCACCAGCCCCCAGAGGTTCGCGGATCATCGCCGAGGTCACGTACCCAAGAAGGCTCACACGCGCTGCCACCGCATGCCCCGCGGCGGTCCTGCGCGCACCAATCTACCGCGCCGTACCCGGCGCTCCTTCCCGCGCTGCCCGGCGGGGTTTCCGCACCGGAGGTATTCGATGACCCTGCTGGTCGTCCTGACCGTGCTGGAGATCGTCCTGCTGATCGCCGGGCTTGCGGTCTATCTGTTCTGGGTGGGCACGCTGCTCAACCGGGTCGCCGCGAACCTGGAGAAGTGCAGTGAGCTGGTCCGCGAAGTCGTCGCCCACGCCGCGCTGATCGGGCCCAATGTGGAGCACATCAACCAGACCGGCGGGGTCGTCGCGGGTGCCCTCCCGCTGCTGTACGGGATGGGCGAGGAGATCGTCACCGGGGCCACCTGGACACCGGAAGACTCCGCCGCGGTACGCGAGCCGGCCCGGCCTGCCTCCGGGACCCGCCGCTCACGCCTGCACGACGCGGTCGGTTACGCCCCGCCCCGCTAAGGCCGTCCCGGCTGGCCATCGCCGCTTTCAGGCGGGCCCAACGTGAGCGAGGGGATGGCCCTCGGTTAGCCGCCCGGCGGGTTGGCCTTACCGGGGTAAAGGCGCCATCACTGGGGTTCTAGCCCGGGTAATGGCGCCATCACTGGGGTTCTAGCCCTACTGGGCGGGCTGGCCCGGCGGGGGGTCGTCCGGGCCGCGGACCGGCAGCGGGCCGGTCGTCGGGGCCGAGTACTCGCCGATCCAGTGGTCCTTCCAGGCCTGGTCATACTGCTGGATGTTGCAGCGCGGCCGGTAGATCGCGGTGAGCTCACGGGCGATCTGCTCGCGGTGCGCCCGCCCGCCGCCCGGTACCTGGTAGGTGCAGACGTAGATCTTCCAGCGGGAGCCCGCGCGCTGCACCCAGCAGGCCGCGCGGGGGTGCCGGAACGGGAAGCGCTCGGTGGTGAGGTCGTCGCTGTGGCCGACGTAGATCACCGCGTACCGCTCCGGCCGGGTCTCCGGATCGGGCTTGTAGGCGATGGCGTACACGGCCGCCACGGCCGGCGGCGTCCAGCCCGCCAGCAGCCGCGGGCCCTCGAACGGGTAACCGGCCAGCGAGCCGAGCCGGATCACAATTCCTCGTCCTCGCTGACGGCCTCGACCCGGACCACGGGACAGGGCGGCAGGCCAGCCGTGGCCGCCGCTCGCTCGAACTCCCCGGTGGCTGTGCGGATCGCCTCGTCGCGGTCCGCGGCCTGAACGATCAGCTGGGCACCGTACCGGTTGGTGCCGATCCCCGTCGCGATACCGGAGCTGGCGGCCACCGCGTCGGCGAGCTCAACGATCTCCTCGTGCCGGAGCACCCGGTCGCCTTCGGCCTCGATCCCCACGCTCCACTTCACCGGATGCTCCCTACTCGCAACGCTGGGCTCACAGGGCCGGCAGTAGCGTCGCCAGCTCTTCCAGGCTATTCAGATCGTGGCCGGACAGCATCACGTCGACGTGCGGCGCGGCCACCATCATGCCCAGCGTGCTCGGCTGGAAGTCCCGATTGCCGCCCTTGTGCGGGTTCAGCCAGACCAGGCGATAGCACTGCCGGGACAGCCGTTCCATCGCCGAGGCCAGGACCTCCGGATCCCCGCGGTCCAGCCCGTCGGAGCAGATGACCACCACCCCGCCGCGGGCCAGGCCGCGGCGCCCCCACTCCCGGACGAAGGCGTCCAGCGAGTCACCGATCTTGGTGCCGCCCTCCCAGTCCAGCACGGCCTGCCCGGCCTCGGCGAGGGCGTCGTCGGGGCGCCGCCGGCCGAGCGGCCGGGTGATGCGGGTGAGCCGGGTACCGAAGCAGAACACCTCGACCCGGCCAGAGGCGCGCCGGGCCGAATAGGCGAACTGCAGCAGGGCCCGTGAGTAATCGGCCATGGACCCCGAGATGTCGAGGATCAGGATCAGCGGCCGCAGCCGCACCTTGCGCTGCTGCCAGCGCAGCTCAGCGGGCTCGCCGTGCACGCGCATCGACGCCCGCACGGTCCGGCGCAGGTCGGGCTTACGGCCCGAACGCGAGGCCTGAGTGCGCCGGGTGCGCCGCCGGGGCGGGGTGAGCCGCATCCGGGCCATGATCCGGCGCAGTGCGGCCAGCTCCTCAGGAGTGCATGCGTCGAAGGACTTGCGTCGCAGCGTTTCCGCCGCGGAGGCCATCAGGCCCAGCTGGGCCTCCTGCTCGTCGCCGTCACCGGGCGGATCGGTGGCGGGCACGTCGAGCACGGCCCCATCCACCTGCGACGTGATCTGCGTGGTCAGCGTGAGCAGCTCACGCGCCGGATCCCCGCTGGCCAGGAAGTACACGCGGAACACCCGGTCGTAGACCTCGATGTCGTCCCGGCGGCTGACCAGTGTGGCGCGGCCCGCCCAGTACAGGTCGAGCAGATCGGTGGGGTCCAGCGGCGCCATCGCCGCGCAGTAGGTCAGCAGGTCGCCCGTGCCGACGGACAGCCCCGCATCGCGCAGTGCGGCCGCGAACCCGGCCAGGACGCCGGTGAAATCCGGCTCAGCGGGGCCGTCAGGGACCGTGGGCCGGTCCGGCTCAGCGGGCCCGTCAGGCACCGGAAGTGATCTCCCGCAGGTTGCCGCGCACGAAGTCCAGGTCGTCGTGTTCCTTCACCACCGCGCCGAGGGTGACGGCGGCCGTCTCCTCGTCGAGGTCGGTCTCGCCGAGGACGTCGAGGGTGCGGGCCCAGTCGATCGTCTCGGCGACACCGGGCGGCTTGGCCAGGTCCAGCTCGCGGAGCCGGTGCACGGCCGCGACCACCTTGCGCGCCAGCGTCTGGGCCACCTTCGGCTCCCGGATCGTGACGATCTCCAGCTCACGCTCGGCGGACGGGTACCCGATCCAGTGGTAGAGGCAGCGCCGCTTGAGCGCGTCGTGCAGCTCGCGGGTGCGGTTGGAGGTCAAGATGACCAGCGGCGGGCTCTCCGCGCGGATCGTGCCCACCTCGGGGATGCTGACCTGGAAATCGGAGAGCACCTCGAGCAGGAACGCCTCGAACTCGTCGTCGGCCCGGTCCACCTCGTCGATCAGCAGCACGGCGTGGTCACCGGCCCGGACCGCCTCCAGCAGCGGCCGTTCCAGCAGGAACTTCGGGCCGAACAGCTTCTCGACCGCCTCGTCACCGGCCAGCTGGTGCTCCGACAGAGCCCGGATGTGCAGCATCTGGCGGGAGTAATCCCACTCGTACAGGGCTTGGCTGGTGTCGATGCCTTCGTAGCACTGAAGGCGGATCAGCCGCCGGCCGAAGACTGACGCGAGCACCTTGGCCGCCTCGGTCTTGCCCACGCCCACTTCGCCTTCGAGCAGGACCGGCCGCTGCAGCGACATGGCGACGAACAGTGTGGTAGCCAGGCCCCGGTCGGCGAGGTAACCGCCGGCCCGCAGGATGCTGGTCAGCTCAGCGACGCTGGCTGGAGGGCCCGCCGAACCGGACGGACCGGGCCCGCCTGCGTCGGCCGTCACCGGTCAGCGCGCGGTGTTCGTCGGGCCGAGCACGAGATCCTTCAGGCTCGCGCCGCCGGCCGCGAGCTTGCCCTCGCGCTCCAGCCGCCCGCGCCACGCGGCGCGCAGGTCCTCGTCGGTGCCGTCGAAGCCGACGTTCCGCATGTTCTTGCAGGACTTGCCGTGGCCGTGCTGGCCGAACGCCTCGTCCAGGTCGGTGTCGCCCTGGCCCTGCGCCCGCCATACTTCCCGCAGGACTTCGATAGCTTCGGCTGGCTCAGCCATACACACGTCCCTCCGGCACCGTGGTCACGTCTGTCCGACTCTAGTTCGCGGGCGCGTTCCTGACGACCGCGGATTAAGGCTTCTCTTATTCTGCCGGGCCACTGGCCAGTACCTTCGCGCACGGTTTTCCATGATCGGCAGTCGGTTTACAGTCATCAGCCATCACGCCACCATCAGCCATCGCAGAAAGTGAGCGGATCTCCGCTGCGGCGCCTCGCCGGTTCGCTAGGTTCCTTGCAGCGGGCGTGTACCCAGAATCTCCAGCTATGCTCACGTCCTCTTCCCCTGATATGCTCACGTCCTTCCTTGATAGCTGTTGGCGCCCTCGGCAGAAGGCGGGCCCGGTAGTGGCGCGCTTGGCAGCGGGCCTGGTGGAACTTGCGATCACTGCAGCGCAACATGGCTGGCGCAGCGGAGAATGGGATCATGAGCGACCTGCCCCGCCATGCCGTCACTCGCACGGCCAGGCTGGCTAGGCTGCCGGTCGGGTTGGCGGGCCGGACCGCGCTGGGAACCGGCAGGCGCCTGGGTGGTCGGCCAGCTGAGCTGGTGACCCAGGAAATCCAGCAGCGGACAGCAGATCAGGTCTTCAGGGTCCTTGGCGATCTCAAGGGCGGCGCGATGAAGCTTGGCCAGGCGCTGTCTATCTTCGAGGCCGCACTGCCACCGGAGATCGCCGAACCGTACCGGGCCAACCTGACCAGGCTGCAGGAATCCGCGCCGCCGTTGCCTGTGCGGACTATTCACAAGGTGCTGGCGGGCGACATGGGCGAGCAGTGGCGGGCCAGCTTCGCCGAGTTCGACGACCAGCCGGCGGCCGCCGCCTCCATCGGCCAGGTACACCGAGCCGTCTGGCACGACGGGCGTCAGGTTGCCGTCAAGATCCAGTACCCGGGCGCGGACAGGGCGCTGATCAGTGATTTCAACCAGCTGAGCCGCTTCGCCCGGCTTTTCAGTGCGCTCATGCCTGGCCTGGATGCCAAGCCGCTGCTGGCCGAGTTGCGGGACAGGGTGGCCGAGGAACTTGATTACCGGCTGGAAGCTGCCGCTCAAGAGGCTTTCGCCGCCGCCTACGCCGGCGACCCGGACGTCTGCGTCCCGCGTGTGGTCTCCGTCAGCGACCATGTGCTCGTCAGCGAATGGCTTGACGGCATCCCGCTCGCCAGGATCATCGCTGACGGCACGACCGCTCAACGGGACCGGGCGGGCATCATGATCATCCGTTTCCTGTTCTCGGGTCCAGCGCGGGTTGGACTCCTGCACGCGGATCCGCACCCGGGCAACTTCCGCCTGCTCGTCGATGGGCGGCTCGGCGTGCTCGACTTTGGCGCTGTCGACCGGCTGCCAGACGGCTTCCCGCCCGTCTTCGGCAGGGTGCTGCGGATCATGCACGAAAGCGGCGACCTTGCAAAGCTTGAGGATGAGTTCCGGTCGCACGGCTACCTCCGGGACGGCGTGAGCATTGACCTGACGGCGCTGCGCGCCTTCCTGGCACCGCTCGCCGAGCCGTCTAAGGCGGAGTCGTTCAGGTTCAGCCGCGAATGGCTGCGCACCGAGGCAATGCAGGCGTCAGGCTTGCGTTCATCCAGCGTTCTGCGGCGGCTCAACCTGCCGCCTTCTTACGTACTCATCCACCGGGTATTGGCAGCTGGCGTGGGCGTGCTCTGCCAGCTCGAATGCGAAGCGCCCTTCCGCGCGGAAGTGCTCAGATGGATGCCCGGATATGCGGACACGGCTAAGCCCGGGCCGGAACCCGAGCTAGCCTCTGCCCGGTCAGCTCCCCCAGCCGGGACCGCGCCGCGGGCCACCGCCAACGGGCACTCCGGAACCGCGCCGCCAGCCAGGGCGGAGGAGCAGGCAAGGTCCATGCGGCCAGCGGGAGC